>MTEW01004541.1_pt1 | contig 122420 bp, 117 predicted proteins | sample 1042681 | NCBI WGS metagenome assembly MTEW01 (sample SAMN06185811, study PRJNA358809) | soil metagenome | isolation source: soil biostimulated with citrate as carbon source | place: India | collected 2015-05-23 | reverse complement strand
GGCGTGGCCAGTTGCTTGAGCGTGGTGTAGAGCGTGGTGGTCTTGCCCGAGCCGGTGGGGCCGGTGACCAGGATGATGCCGTTGGGCTGGCTCGTCATGCTATGCCAGCGGCGCAGATCGTCTGGGGAGAAGCCGAGCTGGTCCGGGCTTTTCAGCAGCACCTCGGGGTCGAAGATACGCATCACCATCTTCTCGCCGAAGGCGGTGGGCAGGGTGGAAAGACGCAGCTCCACCTCGCCGCCGTCCGGGGTCTTGGTCTTGACCCGGCCGTCCTGGGGTTTGCGCTTTTCGGCGATGTTCATGCGGCCGAGGTTCTTCAGGCGGCTGACCACCGCCATGGTGACCTGGGCGGGGAACTGGTAGACGTTGTGCAGCACACCGTCGATGCGAAAGCGCACGGTACCCTGCTCGCGGCGTGGTTCGATGTGGATATCGCTGGCGCGCTGCTGGAAGGCGTACTGGAACAGCCAGTCGACGATGTTGACGATGTGCGCATCGTTGGCGTCCGGCTCCTGATCCTGGGCGCCGAGGCTGAGCAATTGCTCGAAGTTGCCGACGCCGCTGATCTTCTGGTCGGTGGCATTGGCGCCGCTGACCGAGCGGGCCAGGCGGTAGAACTCGGTGGTGAAGCGCTGGATGTCCGCCGGGTTGGCCACCACGCGCTTGATCGGGCGCTTGAGCACGTGGATCAGGTTGGCTTCCCAGCTGTGCACCAGCGGCTGGCTGCTGGCGATGGTCACGCTCTCGCTGTCCACCGCCACGGCAAGGATCTTGTGACGCTGGGCGAAGGCGTAGGACATCAATGGGGTGATGGCCGGTACGTCGATCTTCAGCGGGTCGATGCGCAGGTAGGGTTGGCCGGCGAAGTTGGCCAGCCAGACGGTAAGGGTTTCCAGATCGAGTTTCTTGCCCGGGCGCGTCAGGTCGTCGACCTGCTGCGCCGCGAGGAATTCCAGCGGGTGCTGGGTGTTGTTCAGCGAGCTGCGGCGAATCGCCAGGCACTGCTCGGCCACCTCCTGGGCGACCCGGCCTTGGGCAACCAGCTCGCGCAGCAGGTCGCCAAGATCCAGTACGCGGTCTTGGGCGGTGGCGGCAAATGCGGACATGCGGGCTCCTCGGGGTCGGCCTGGACAAGGGTAGCCGAACTAGGATGCCCGAAAAGCGCCGGCAGGGCGAAGGGGCCGGCGTGATCGAGCGCCCGCTTCAGGCCACCTCCGTCTCCAGGCTGTGATCCAGATGCTGCCAATCCACCTGCCACACGCACACCAGACCGCGCAGTTTCTGCGCCAGCACGCCGGCCCGGTGCAGCGAGAGGCCGGGCAGGCGCAGGCTGATGTGCAGGTCGTCCTGCAAGCGTTCCATGTGCAGAGCCTCGGGGAGCAGCTGCAATTGGGCGAACAGCCCGAGCAGGCGGCACATCACGTCGGCTTCGGCATCGGTGCGCAACTGGTATTCGACGCAGGCATCGGCGCGATCCTGCCAGGGATCGCGGCGCTGAGGCAGGGCGGGAAACGGCGTGGTATCGGGCATGGCGGTCACTCGGGCAGGTTTTGCCTAAGTTTCCGCTTTCCGGCGGCAAAAGTTCTGCCTGGTTTAGTGGGAAAACCTAGAGTTTGTGGATAGTCTTGCCCTGTATGGGCTATATGAAGGATTTTTTATGTCCGTCGTTCTGGATTCGTACGATCAGCGCATTCTTGCCTTGTTGCAGGAGGATGCCGGCCTGTCCACCGGCGAGATCGCCGAGCGCGTCGGCCTGTCGCAATCGCCCTGCTGGCGCCGCATCCAGCGTCTCAAGGAGGAGGGGGTGATCCGCAAGCAAGTGGCCCTGCTCGATCGCAAGCGTATCGGTCTGCACACCCAGGTCTTCGCCCAGGTCAAGCTCAACGCCCATGGCCGCTCCAACCTCACCGAGTTCGCCGAGGCCATGCGCGAGTTTCCCGAGGTGCTGGAATGTCACGTGCTGATGGGAGCGGTGGACTTCATGCTGCGCATCGTCACCCGTGACATCGAGGCCTACGAGCGCTTCTTTTTCGAGAAGCTGTCGCTGGTGCCGGGGATCCAGGAGGTCAACTCCATCGTTGCCCTGTCGGAGATCAAGTCGACCACCAGCCTGCCGCTGGGCTAGGGGCTGGTCGGTGCTGGCGGGGTCGACGTGCCGCGTTCGGGATGGCGTTTGCCCGGCGGCGGGGTGAGGCCCATGGAAACGTAGATGCTGGTGAGCTGATCGACGCCCATCTCGGCCGGACGAATCCACGCCTGCGGCACATAGAGCAGGCCACCGCCGACCGGGATCGGCGCGGTGGGGACCAGGATCGCGCAGTAGGGGCGCCCCTCCAGTTCGATGGTTTCCGAACTGGGGCGCAGGGCGAGTACGGCGACATCCTCGCCGCCGAAGAAGCACCAGACCGGTGCCATGGTGGTGATATCCGGGTTCTTGCTCTTGTCCAGCAGGCCGACGAAGCGGTCGGCCAGGTTGTAGAAATTGCCGATCAGCGGGGTGCGCCGCAGGGTGCGATCGAGCAGCCAGGACAGCGGCCTGCGCAGCCCCATCTGCACCGCCAGGCCCAGTGGATAAAGGCTGGCCAGCAGCACCAGGCTGCCGAGCAGATAGGCCAGGTAGCTGTTGCTGGAGAACGGCTGGCCGAGCGCGGCGAACAACTGGCCAATCAGGGTCGAGGGCCCGACCAGGCGGTTGAGCAGGCTGAAGATCCAGGCCAGCAGGGCCAGGGTGAGCACCAGGGGCAGCAGTGACAGCAGGCCGGTCAGCCAGGTGGTGACGATGGATTTCAGGCTGCTTCTGATCATGCATCCGGCTCCTTAGCGAGTGTGCAGGCGACTTTACGCCAAGCCGGGCGATCCTGCGCACAACAGCGCGTTGCGAGAGCTGATGGAAGTTGGTGCGGCGCAAAAAAAAGCCCGGCACTCAGGCCGGGCGGAGTCGGTACACAAAGTACCAAAGAAGCAGCGTTGGATTGCGTGGCTCACATACCGAGCAGGTTCGGCAGGGTCATGGACACGGCCGGGATGTAGGTGATCACCATCAGGAAGCTGATCAGCATCATCAGCCACGGCAGGGCGGCGCGGATCACGTGGGTCAGCGGCATGCCGGTCACCGCCGAGGTGACGAACAGGTTCAGTCCCACGGGTGGCGTGATCAGGCCGATCTCCATGTTCACCACCATGATGATGCCCAGGTGGATCGGGTCGATGCCCAGCTGCATGGCGATGGGGAAGAGGATCGGTGCGAGGATCAGGATGATCGCCGAGGGCTCCATGAAGGCGCCGGCCACCAGCAGCACGATGTTCACCACCAGCAGGAACTGCCAGGGCTGCAGGCCCAGCTCCACCACCCAGGCGGTGATCTGCTGGGGGATCTGCTCGGTGGTCAGCACGTGGGCGAAGAGCATGGCGTTGGCGATGATGAACATCAGCATGATGGTCAGCTTGCCGGACTCCAGCAGCACCTTCGGGCACTCGCGGATGGTCAGGTCCTTGTACACGAACAGCGCGACGAAGCCGGCGTAGACCGCCGCCACGGCCGCGGCCTCGGTCGGGGTGAACATACCGGTGTAGATACCGCCGAGGATGATCACCATCAGCAGCAGCCCCCAGAACGCCTCGCGCGCAGCGCGCAGCCACTCGCGGAAGCTGGCGCGCGGCAGGGCCGGCAGCTTCTTGATGCGCGCAACGATGTAGATCGCGATCATCAGCGCCAGGCCGAGCATCACGCCCGGCACCACGCCGGCCATGAACAGCTTGCCCACCGACTGCTCGGTGGCGGCGGCGTACACCACCATCACGATCGACGGCGGAATCAGGATGCCCAGGGTACCGGCGTTGCACACGATGCCGGCGCCAAAGGCCTGCGGATAACCGGAGCGCACCATGCCGGCGATGGCGATGGAGCCGACCGCGGCCACGGTGGCCGGCGAGGAGCCGGACAGTGCGGCGAACAGCATGCATGCCAGCACCGCACCGATGGCCAGGCCGCCACGGATGTGGCCGACGCAGGCGTTGGCGAAGTCGATCAGGCGACGGGCCACGCCGCCGGTGGTCATGAACGCACCGGAGAGCAGGAAGAACGGGATGGCCAGCAGGGTGTAGTGCTCGGAGGTCTCGAACAGCTTGATCGCCAGCGAACGCACCGAGTCGGGGCTGAACAGCATGATGGTGATCGAGCCGGCCAGGCCGAGCGACGCGGCGATCGGCACGCCGATGAACATCAGCAGGAACAGCAGCAGGAAGAGGAACAGGACGGTCATTGCTTGGGCTCCTCGTGCTCATTGACCTTCAGGGCGTCGGCGGCCTCGTCGGCCAGACCCAGGCCGGTCTGCTGATTGCGCAGGATACGCACCAGGATCTCGAGGAAGCGGACGAACACCATGGCGTAGCCGAAGGGCACGATCATGCCGATGTGCCACTGCTGGATGCCGTAGTGGCCGAGGTCTTCGGCACCGATGCCGGCGATGAACAGGGTGCGGACCCAGTCGAAGCTGCCGACCGCGATCAGGCCGGCGTAGCCCAGGCAGGCCGAGCAGGCGATCACGCCGATGATGCGCTGGATACCGCGCGGGGCCAGCTTGACCAGGGCATCGACCCCGATGTGGCCGGCGGTGCGCACGCCATAGGCCAGGCCGAAGAAGATCAGCCAGCCGAACAGGGCCTTGGTCAGGGCATTGCTCCAGGTCATCGCCTGGGCCATGTCGAGAATGAAGTCGCCGATAGCGAGCAGAGTCTCGTTACCGCCGAAGGTGTCACCCAGCCAGTAGAACAGGGTGTAGAAGTTGTTGAGGATCACGTAGACGAAAGTGATCAGCGTCATGGCCGCCAGGAGGAAAGCGATGAAGCCTTCCTCGAAGTGCTCCCAGACGCGCCGCAAGGCGTTCATGGTCGGTTCTCCCGAATGGAAAGGGCGTAGGGTGGGGCAGCTGGGCCGACCCACCGGTTGCAGCATGACGGTGCCCGCGCGGGCACCGTGGTGGGTCGCTATCTGCCGATACCGCCCACCCTACGGCTCTCCGGCCTTACTGCTGGTTGGCCGCTTGTGCAGCCTTGATCAGATCGGCGCCGATCTCGCCTTCGAACTTCTTCCATACCGGCTGCATGGCTTCGCGCCACTGATTGCGCTGCTCCGGAGTCAGCGTCAGGATTTCGGTGCTGCCGGCTTCGAGGATGCGCTGCTTGTCGCCTTCGTTGAGGGCGTCAGCCTGCTTGTTCACCTCGACGGTGACCTCGTCCATGATCTTGCTCAGCTCGTCACGCACGTCTGCCGGCAGGCCGTCCCAGAACTTGGTGTTGGTGATCACCATGTAGTCGAGCAGGCCGTGGTTGGACTCGGTGATGTACTTCTGCACTTCGTGCATCTTCTGGCTGTAGATGTTCGAGTAGGGGTTCTCGGCACCGTTGACCACGCCAGTCTGCAGGCCCTGATAGACCTCGGCGAAGCTCATCTTGCGCGGGTTGGCGCGCACGGCCTTGAACTGCTCTTCCAGCACTGCGGAAGCCTGTACGCGGAACTTCAGACCACGGGCGTCCTTGGGCTCGAGCAGCGGCTTGTTGGCCGACAGCTGCTTCAGGCCGTTGTGCCAGTAGGCCAGGCCGGTGATGCCCTTGTCGGTCATGGAGGTCAGCAGCTTCTGGCCTTCAGCGCTCTTCTGGAAGCGATCCACCGCAGCCATGTCGTCGAACAGGAACGGCAGGTCGAACACCTGCAGCTGCTTGGTGTAATGCTCGAACTTGGCCAGGGACGGGGCGATCATCTGCACGTCGCCGAGCAGCAGCGCTTCCATTTCCTTGCCGTCGCCGAACAGCGAGGAGTTCGGGTAGACCTCGACCTTGACCTTGCCAGCCAGACGCTCCTCGGCCAGTTGCTTGAACAGAACGGCACCCTGACCTTTCGGGGTGTGCTCGGCAACCACATGGGAGAACTTGATGACGATCGGATCGGCAGCGTGAACCACGCCAGCGATGGACAGGGACAGGGCGCAGACCAGCGCCTTGGCAGACAGTTTGAACATGCGGATGCTTCCTCTTGTTGTGTTTATCGCATTGGCGCCGAAGCGCTGCTGACGAACGAACAAGGGCAAGTCTAGGCGGCTTGGGGAAAAACGCCGGGGGCGTCAGCGAGGCCTGGACTTGTACTTGTGGGTTCGCTTGGAGTTTGCCTAGAGCAACCCTTGTGCCAGTCCACATGAGCGCGCTGTCGGTGTGCCGGTAAGGCCCGTTCTACGGGCCTTGGTGGCATTCTGCCGGCTGCCGGCCGAGGCGTGCCGGCAGCGCGTTTGGCGGTTTGCCGCCAGTCAGTCGAAATCCTCTGGCGAGCTTCCGCCAGCGCCGGAGAAATTCAGGCCGTGCTTGCGCAGCTTGTCGTGCAGGGTCTTGCGCGGCACGCCCAGCGCCTCGGCCAGGCTGCGCAGCGAGCCATGCGGGCGGCTCAGCTCGGCGGCGATCAGCGCCCGCTCGAAGGCTTCGACCTGCTCGCTGAGGCCGCCGTTGACCGGCGGCAGGTTCGGCGCGTTGCTGTCCAGCGCCAGTTCCAGGCCAAGCGCGAAGCGCTCGGCGGCGTTCTGCAGCTCGCGGACGTTGCCTGGCCAGGGGTGACGCAGCACCAGGGCACGCTGACCCGGCTGCAGCTCTCGCGGCGGCAGCGCATGGCGGGCGGCGGCGCTTTCGGCGAAGTGCTGGAACAGCAATAGGGCGTCCTCGCCGCGCTCGCGCAGCGGCGGAATCGAGAGCGGTGCGACGTTGAGGCGGTAGTAGAGGTCGGCGCGGAAACGCCCGGCATCGGCGGCCTGGCGCAGGTCTTCCTTGGTCGCGGCAATCACGCGGATATCCAGCGGGATCAACTGGTTGCCGCCGAGACGTTCGACCACCCGTTCCTGCAGCAGGCGCAACAGCTTGACCTGCACGTCCAGGCTCATGCTCTCGATTTCGTCGAGAAACAGCGTGCCGCCATTGGCGAACTCGAATTTGCCGATTCTGCGTTTCTGCGCGCCGGTGAAGGCGCCGGCCTCGTGGCCGAACAGCTCGCTCTCCACCACCGATTCGGCCAGCGCACCGGCGTTGATGGCGACGAAGGGGCCATCGCGGCGGCTGGACAGATCGTGCAGGGCGCGCGCCACCACCTCCTTGCCGGCACCGGTCTCGCCGAGGATCAGCACGTCGGTGGCGATGCCGGCCAGTGCGGCGATCTGCTCGCGCAGGCGCTGCATCGCTGGCGACTGGCCGACCAGACGCCCGGCCAGTTGCTGGCGGTCGTTGAGCGCCATGCGCAGGCTGCGGTTGTCTAGTACCAGGCGGCGCAGTTCCAGGGCGCGGCGCACGCTGTCGAGCAGCGCCTCGTTGGCGAAGGGCTTTTCCAGAAAGTCATAGGCACCGGCGCGCATCGCCTGCACCGCCAGCGGCACATCACCGTGGCCGGTGATTAGCAGCACCGGCAGCTCGGTGTCACGCTCGCGCAGTTGCTGCAGCAGTTGCAGGCCGTCGATGCCGGGCATGCGGATATCGCTGACCACCACGCCCGGCCAGTCAGCCGGAATACGCTGGGCCAGGCCCTGGGCATCGCCCAGGCTGAGCACCTTGAGTCCGGCCAGGTCGAGGGTCTGGCTGAGCGCCTGGCGCAGATGGGCATCGTCGTCGATCAGCAGAACCTGAATGCGGCTGTCGATGGCGCTGTCGCTGGTCATGGCGAAGGGTCCTCAGAAGGTTGCAGGTTGACGCCGGGGCTGGCCAGGCGCAGGCGCAGGGTGATCAGCGCGCCGCCCGCCGGATGATTGGCCAGCAGCAGCTCGCCGTCCAGGGCGCGGATCAGGCTGTCGCAGATGGCCAGGCCGAGCCCCAGGCCCTGAGCGCTGGTCTTGGTGGTGAAGAAGGGTTCGCGGGCGCGCGCCAGGGATTCGGCCGAGAAGCCCGCACCATTGTCGCGCAGCAGCAGCTCGAGGTGCTGGTCCTGTTGCTGCACGCTGATCCAGATGCGCCGCGGTGGCGCCCTGTCGCTCAGTGCATCCAGGGCATTGCCGAGCAGGTTGCCGAGCACCTGGCGCAGGCGCGTTTCGCCGGCCTGGACCCAGAGCGTGGCGTCCGGCAGGTCGCGGATCAACTCCACATCCATGGCCCGGCGGCGTTTGGCGAGCAGGGCGAGGGCGTCGTCCAGCGCCGGCTGCAGGGCGACTCGCTCCGGCGCGTGCTGGTCACGGCGGGCGAAGGCGCGCAGGTGAGCGATGATCGAGGCCATGCGCTCGGTCAGCTCGCTGATCAGCTTGAGATTGGCGCGGGCGTCGTCGTTGCGCTGGTGGTCGAGCAGGGTGCTGGCGTTCTCGGCGTAGCTGCGAATGGCGGCCAGCGGCTGGTTGAGCTCATGACTGATGCTCGCACTCATGGTGCCGAGGGCCGACAGCTTGCCGGCCTGGACCAGTTCGTCCTGGGCGCGCACCAGTTCCTGCTGGGCCTGCTCGCGCTCCAGCACTTCCTGTTTCAGTCGGCTGTTGAGCAGTTCCAAGTCGTGCGTGCGTTCGGCCACGCGTTGCTCCAGTTCGGCCTTGGCGCGGGCGTCGAGGGCGATGCGTTCGAGGTAGTGGCGGCGGCGCAGGATCAGCAGGCCGAGCAACAGCAGCAGGGCCAGCAGGGCCGCGGCGCCTACCGCTACGGCGCTGCGTACCGGGCGGTCGAGCAGCACGCGCGGGGCAAGGATGCTCACCGTCCAGCCGGTCTCTTCCAGAGCGCGGCTTTGCGTCAGCCAGGCGTCCGGATCGAGATTCAGCGCTGGCGGGGCCTGGGTCGGGTAAGGCTGGTTGGCGGCGATGGCGGCCTGCTCGACACGATCGAGCGGGCGGCTGGCGTGGAAGCGCCAGTCCGGGCGCGAGGTAAGAATCACCACGCCATTGGTATCGGTGACCAGCAGCTGCTCGGGCGTATTGCCCCAGAGGGTCTCGGTGTGGTCGAGGTCGACCTTGACCACCAGTGCGCCGATGTTCTGTTCCCCTTCGCGCACCGGGTAGGCGAAGTAGTAGCCGCGCTTGCCGGAGGTGGTGCCGAGGCCGAAGAAGCGTCCCAGGCGTCCGGCCAGGGCTTCGCGGAAATAGGGGCGGAAGGCGAAGTTGCCGGCGACGAAGCTGTCGGGCTTGTCCCAGTTGGAGGCGGCCAGGGTCAGGCCGCGCGGGTTCATCAGGTAGATCACGTCGGCGCCGGTCTGGCTCTTCACCCGGGCCAGCAGGCGGTTGGCGTTGTCCAGCACGGCGGGGTCTTCCGGAGCCTGCAGGGCGGCGCGCAGACCGGGCAGGTCGCCGAGGATCTGCGGCAGCACCTCGTAGCGGCGCAGCGTGCCGAGCAGGTTGGCGACATACAGGTCCAGCGTCTGCCGATTCTGCTCGATCAGCACCTCACGGTAATAACGCTCGGCCAGGTAATGCACCGGCCACAGCAGTGGAGCGAGCAGCAGCGCCAGCAGCACAAGGCTGCGCCAGCGGAGGCGTCGGGGCGTGGCGGGAATCGAACTCATGGAAAACTGCGCCGGGATGATCGGCGCATTATGCACGTTCCGCCGGGAGCCTTCAGTTCATGCGTTGCAGGCAGGCGTCCAGTGCCGCGCGCCAGTCCGGCAGACGAACTTGCCATTCCTGTTCCAGGCGCTCGCCATCCAGGCGCGAATTGAGCGGGCGCTGCGCCGGCGTCGGGTACTCGCTGCTGGGTATGGGGCGCAGCCTGGCGCAGGGCTTGCCGGCCGCACGCAGGCGCCCGGCGATGGCGCTGGCGAAACCGAACCAGCTGGTTTCGCCCTGGCAGGTCAGGTGGTAGGTGCCCCAGTGATGGCGACCCTGCTGCCACTTGTCGATCAGCTCGGCGGTGGCGCTGGCGATGCTGCCGGCCCAGGTCGGCGCGCCGATCTGATCGTCCACCACGCTGAGCTCCTCGCGTTCCTGCAGCAGGCGCTGCATGGTCAGCAGGAAGTTGCGCCCGTGCTGCGAGTAGACCCAGCTGGTGCGCAGGATCAGGTGGTCGCAACCGCTGATGCGCAGCGCCTGTTCGCCAGCCGCCTTGCTGGCGCCATAGACACCCAGCGGGTGTGGCGTATCGGCCTCACGGTAGGGTGCGGCCTTGCTGCCGTCGAAGACGTAGTCGGTGGAGTAGTGGATCAGCGGGATGTCCAGCTCGAAGCAGGTGTCGGCCATGACGCCAGGTGCCTCGGCATTGACGGTGAAGGCCAGCTCTCGCTCCTGTTCGGCCTGGTCGACGGCGGTATAGGCCGCTGCATTGATGACCAGTGCCGGGCGCTCGCGCAGGATGGTTTCGCGCAGACTGTCCGGGCGCGACAGGTCGAATGCCTGACGACCCAGGCTGACCAGTTCGTGCTTGCGCAGGGCCAGTTGCAATTCACGCGCGACCTGGCCGGTGTGGCCGCTGATAAGGATTTTCATGCGAATGTCTCGGCGTCCTGCAGGCTCAGGCCCTGCTGGTCCTTGGCCGACAGTTGCGGCGTCAGCCCGTCCAGCGGCCAGTCGATGGCCAGGCGCGCATCATCCCAGCGGATGCAGCGCTCATGGGCGGGGGCGTAGTAGTCGGTGGTCTTGTAGAGGAACTCGGCGTACTCGCTGAGCACCAGAAAACCATGGGCGAAACCCTCCGGCACCCATAGCTGGCGCTTGTTTTCGGCCGACAGATGCACGCCGACCCATTTGCCGAAGTTCGGCGAGCTGCGCCGCACATCCACCGCCACGTCATAGACCTCGCCAGCGCTGACCCGCACCAGCTTGCCCTGGGCCTGCTGCAACTGATAGTGCAGGCCGCGCAGCACCCCACGCGCCGAGCGCGAGTGGTTGTCCTGGACGAATTCGCGGTTCACCCCGGTGGCTTCGGCAAAACGCCGCGCGTTGAAGCTTTCGTAGAAGAAGCCGCGCTCGTCGCCGAATACCTGGGGTTCGAGAATCAGCACTTCCGGCAGTGCAGTTGCGATGACTTTCACAACGACTCCTCGGCCAGGTTGTACAGGTACTGACCGTAGCCGGTCTTGCCCAGCGCCTTGGCGCAGGACAGCAGCTTTTCGCGATCGATCCAGCCCTGTTGATAGGCGATTTCCTCCAGGCAGGCGACCTTGAGGCCCTGACGCTTTTCCACCGTCTGCACGTAGTGCGAGGCTTCGAGCAGGCTGTCGTGGGTACCGGTATCGAGCCAGGCGAAGCCGCGGCCGAAGCGCTCCACGCGTAGGTCGCCACGCGCCAGGTAGGCATTGTTGACGTCGGTGATTTCCAGTTCGCCGCGGGCGGACGGTTTTACGTCCTTGGCGATCTGCACCACGTCGTTGTCGTAGAAGTACAGCCCGGTCACGGCAAAACTGGATTTGGGATTGGCCGGCTTCTCCTCGATCGACAATGCGTTACCGGCGGCATCGAACTCCACCACCCCGAAGCGCTCGGGATCGCTCACCCAGTAACCGAATACCGTGGCGCCGCTTGGCTTGCTGGCAGCACGCAGCAGCTTCTCGGTGAAGTGTTGGCCGTGGAAGATGTTGTCGCCGAGGATCAGGCATACCGAGTCGTCGCCGATGAACGACTCGCCGATTAGGAAGGCCTGAGCCAGGCCATCGGGAGAGGGTTGCTCGGCATACTGCAGGTCGATGCCGAACTGGCTGCCATCGCCGAGCAGCTTCTGGAAGTTGGGCAGGTCTTGCGGGGTGGAGATGATCAGGATCTCGCGAATGCCGGCCAGCATCAGGACCGACAGCGGGTAATAGATCATCGGCTTGTCGTAGATCGGCAGCAGCTGCTTGGATACGCCGAGGGTGATGGGGTGCAGCCGGGTGCCGGAGCCGCCGGCGAGGATGATGCCTTTCATTGTTCCTGCTCCTTGGAGCCTGTTTAGGATCTCGCGAGCTAGAGCCATGCAAGGCAAAAACAGGCGAGGAAGCGGAGTTTACGAGTTGTAAATGAGCATTCTGAGCCTGTTTTTAACGCAGCAGGGCCGACGCGCAGCAGATCATCAACAGGCTCCTTAAAGTGCGCCGAGTCGCTCGCCCTGATAACTGCCATCCTGCACGCGGCGGCGCCAGTCGAGGTTGTCCAGATACCACTGCACCGTCTTGCGCAGCCCGCTCTCGAAGGTTTCCTGTGGTACCCAGCCCAACTCGCGTTCGATCTTGCCGGCGTCGATGGCATAGCGCAGGTCATGACCCGGGCGGTCCTGCACGTAGGTGATCAGGTCTTCATAGCGCGCCACGCCGGACGGCTTGTGTGGTGCCAGCTCTTCCAGCAGTGCGCAGATGGCGCGCACCACATCGAGATTCTTCTGCTCGTTATGCCCGCCGATATTGTAGGTCTCGCCCACCTCGCCTTCGCAGACCACCTTGAGCAGCGCCCGCGCGTGATCCTCGACATAGAGCCAGTCGCGCACCTGCTGGCCGTTGCCGTACACCGGCAGCGGCTTGCCTGCCAAGGCGCTGAGGATCATCAGCGGGATCAGCTTCTCGGGGAAATGGTAGGGACCGTAATTGTTCGAGCAGTTGGTGATCAGCACCGGCAGGCCGTAGGTACGCTGCCAGGCGCGCACCAGATGGTCGGAGGCCGCCTTGCTCGCCGAATAGGGCGAGCTGGGCGCATAGGGAGTGGTTTCGGTGAAGAGGTCATCGACACCGTGCAGATCGCCATAGACCTCGTCGGTGGAGATATGGTGGAAGCGGAAGGCCGCCTTGCGTTCGGTGTCCAGCTGCTGCCAGTAAGCGCGGGTGCTTTCCAACAGGGCATAGGTGCCGACGATATTGGTCTGGATAAAGGCCGCTGGGCCATCGATGGAACGGTCGACGTGGGATTCGGCGGCCAGGTGCATGATGGCGTCGGGCTGAAACTCGGCCAATGTCTGCGCCACCAGCGCGCTGTCGGCGATATCGGCACGGACGAAGCGGTAGCGCGGGCTGCCGGCTACTTCAGCGAGCGACTCCAGGTTGCCGGCATAGGTCAGTTTGTCGAGGTTGAGCACCTCATGCTCGGTGTGACGGATCAGATGACGGATCAGAGCCGAACCGATAAAGCCGGCACCGCCGGTGATCAGGATGCGCATGGATGATGCCCTTTACCTATGGAACATGAACGCTAGTCGTCGCGGTGGATGATAAGGCCGTCACATGAAAATAGCGGAAGAAGGCCGCCGTGCCTTTCGGGTCATTCGATTGCCCGGCGCCTCTACCTGACGCCTTACCTCCCTCACGCCCGGTCATCCGATCATAGCGGCGCTGCCAGGCGATCCGAGCATGCTCGCCCAAGAAAGTCTGGCCAAAAGATGCTTGGCTGCGGCGCTTATCTGACGCCAATTTTTAACTGCATCCTAATATCGGAAGGATGTTGAAATGCCATCATAAAAGTGGTTAAGTCGCACCATAACAGAAGCGACGGCATTCTGTCGTATCGCGTGCAAAACTCTTTCTGCTGCCTTTTTTCTGTCGCCAGCGGGCGAAGCGTCCTCGGAAGATATGGCGGGGGTAAACCATTATGCGTCAGCTTTTGCACGGTAGCTCATTGCTGGCACGTCCTGGCTTTGTCCAGTATTTCCTGGCGGGAATGCGTCTGGTGCATGGCTGTACCGCCGCGCTGCCGGGCTTGCTGCTGCTGTTGTGGTTATCGGAAGAGCGCGCCCTGACGCAAAGCTACAGCGCCGTTCTGCTGTTCTTCGGAGTGCTGACGGTCCTGATGTTTCAAGCGCTGGACGTCTATTCGGAAGATATCTTCAGCAATCTGCTGCGCTTTCGCGTGATGTTTTTCGCCTGGTCGGCAGCGTTCTGTCTGCTGCTGTTCATGCATCAGGCGCTGGAAATGTTCGGCTTCATGGAAGGGCACCTGCTCGCGCTGTGGTTTTTCGTCAGTTTATTGGCTTTTGGTGCGGAGCGTTTGCTCGTTCTGTCGTTATTCAGGCGCTGGGTCGGTGCCGGACAGTTCCTGCAGAGCGCCGTAATTCTTGGCGGTACCGAAAATGGCGTGCGCTTGGCCGAGCACATGTCGCGTCACTGCGACATTCGCTCCGGTCTGATCGGTTTCATCGATGATCGTATCGGGCGTATGCCAGACACGCTGGCAGGCTTGCCGCTGCTGGGTGACAGCCGTGACCTGGAGAGTCTGATCCGTCGCGAGCGGGTCACTCAGGTGCTGGTGGCACTGCCCTGGTCGGCCGAGAACCGCATCGGCCAGATCGTGCGCGAGCTACGCAAGTTGCCAGTCAACGTTTTGCTGGTACCGGACATGCTTGCCTTTCGCCATGCGCGCAACCGCATCACCGAGGTGGGCGGGCTGCCCATGTTCAACGTATCGGAGCGCCCGCTGGATGGCTGGTCGCCCCTGATCAAGCGCCTCGAGGATCTGGTGCTGGCGAGCCTGGCGCTGGTACCGGCACTGCCGGTGATGGTGCTGGTGGCATTGGCCATCAAGCTCGATTCGCCCGGCCCGGTCCTGTTCCGGCAGAAACGCTACGGCTACAACAACCGCCTGATCGAAGTGTTCAAGTTCCGCTCGATGTACTGCGACCGCGCCGATGCCAACGCCGAGCGGCAGACCACCCGCGGCGATGATCGTATCACCCGGGTCGGCCGCTTCATTCGCAAGACCAGCCTCGACGAGCTGCCGCAACTGTTCAACGTACTGCTCGGCAGCATGTCCATGGTCGGGCCACGCCCCCATGCCACAGCGACCAAGGCGGCCGGAATCCTGTTCGAGGAAGCGGTCAAGGAGTACACCGCGCGGCATCGTGTGAAGCCCGGCATCACCGGCTGGGCGCAGATCAATGGCTATCGCGGCGAAACCGATACGCTGGAAAAGATCGAGAAACGTGTCGAGTACGACCTGCAGTACATCGAGAACTGGTCGGTCTGGTTCGACCTGTACATCCTCTTCCGCACCTTGCCTGCGGTCATCTTCACCCGCGAGGCCTACTGATGAGCACGCTGATTCCCTGCATCGTTGCCGGTGGTGCCGGCACCCGCCTGTGGCCGGTATCGCGCGAGGCCATGCCCAAGCCTTTCATGCGTCTGGCCGATGGTCTCAGCCTGCTGCAGAAGACCTTCGAACGTGTCGCTGGCCTGGATGATGTGACCAGGCTGCTGACGGTGATCAATCGGGAGCTGCTGTTTCGCACCCTGGACGACTACCGGCCGCTGAATCGTGGGCGCCTGGGGCTGGATTTTCTCCTCGAACCGATGGGGCGCAACACGGCACCGGCGATTGCCGCGGCAGCGCTGCACGCCGTTCGTCACTACGGTGAGGAGGTGCAGTTGCTGGTGCTGCCGGCCGATCACCTGATTCGTGATCAGCAGGCTTTCGTTTCCGCGGTGGCGCGTGCGCGCGATCTGGCCGAGGCGGGCTGGCTGGTCACTTTCGGCATCCGCCCCGGCCATGCGGAGACCGGTTATGGCTATATCCAGCAGGGTGAAGCGTTGGAGGCCGGTGGGTATCGCGTAGCCAGTTTCGTCGAGAAGCCCGACCTGCAGACCGCGCAGACGTATCTGGAGGGCGGCGAACATCTGTGGAACGCCGGCATGTTCTGTTTCCGCGCCGACGTGCTGCTGCGCGAACTTCGCGAACATGCGCCGCAGGTCGTCGAGGGCGTGGAGAGATGCCTGGCACTGAGTGGGTCCGTCGAAGGCAAGCAGGGCAAGCAATGTGAGCTGGATGCGCCCAGTTTCGCCGAGGTAACGGATATCTCCATCGACTATGCCCTCATGGAGCGTTCCTCCAGGGTGGCTGTCGTGCCTTGCGACCTGGGCTGGAGCGACATCGGCTCGTGGCAGGCGCTGCGCGAGCTGACGCCGGCGGATGCCAATGGCAACCAGATCATAGGTGAGGCGGTACTGCACAACGTACAGGACTGTTACATCGATTCACCCAAGCGGCTGGTGGGCGCCGTGGGCGTGCGTGACCTGGTGGTGGTGGACACGCCAGACGCCCTGCTAATCGCCGACGCGCGCAGCACCCAGGACGTCAAGTTCATCGCCCAGGAGTTGAAGAAGCGCGGCCACGAGGCCTATCGCCTGCACCGTACGGTGACTCGCCCGTGGGGCACCTACACCGTGCTGGAGGAGGGTGCGCGCTTCAAGATCAAGCGCATCATGGTCCGCCCAGGCGAATCGCTGTCGCTGCAGATGCACCACCATCGCAGCGAGCACTGGGTAGTGGTCAGCGGTATGGCCCGGGTAATGAACGGTGAGCGCGACTTTTTGCTCAACACCAATGAGTCGACCTTCATTCCCGCTGGGCACAGTCACCGCCTGGTAAATCCTGGGGTGATCGACCTGGTGATGATCGAAGTGCAGAGCGGCGAGTACCTCGGCGAAGATGACATCGTGCGCTTCACCGATATCTATGGCCGTGTGCCGGTGGCCGAGACGCTCAGCTGATGTCCGTTGCCCTGATCATTCCCACGCGCAATGCCGGTGCTCACCTCGATCGCCTGCTGCCTGCGCTCGCCCGTCAGACCTTGCAGCCCGACGAGTTTCTGGTGGTCGACAGCAGTTCGCGCGACGACAGCGTGGCGCGTCTACGCGACGCCGGTGCACGGGTCGAAGTGATCGAACCGAGCCAGTTCAACCATGGCGGTACGCGGCGTTGGGCCAGTCAGCAGGTTGCAGCGGATGTGCTGATCTACCTGACCCAGGATGCCATTCCGGCAACGCCGGACACCTTTGCCCGCATTGTCGGTGCCCTGCATGGCGAGCCGGATATCGGCGTCGCCTATGGCCGTCAGCTGCCCCATGCGGATGCCGGTTTGCTGGGCGCGCAGGCGCGTCGTTTCAATTATCCGCCGGTCAGCCGGACCAAGCGCCTTGTCGATGCAGGCGAACTGGGGATCAAGACCTGCTTCAGTTCCGACTCCTTTTCGGTCTACCGACGTGATGCGCTGGAGGCGGTCGGCGGTTTTCCCGAGGACGTGATCGGCAGCGAGGACGCCTATGTGGCGGCGCGCATGCTGCTGGCCGGTTATGCGGTGCGCTATGCGGCGGATGCCGAGGTGCATCACTCGCATGATTACCGTCTGCTAGAAGAGTTTCGTCGCTATTTCGATATCGGTGTGTTCTACGGGCGTGAACGCTGGATTGGCGAGGCGTTCGGCGCGGCCAGCGGCGAGGGCCTTCGCTACGTCAAGGCTGAGCTGCAGGCTGTGCTGGCTGCGGGCGCACTCTGGCGCGTGCCGGAAGTGCTGCTGCGCACCGCGGCGAAACTGCTTGGCTACAGGATTGGACAGGGCGAGCGCTATCTTGATGTTGGCTTGAAACGCCGCCTTAGCATGTTTCCGGGGTACTGGAAGTGAATATTGGGGTCTGCAAGGAAAATTCCCTTATGAAAGCGTTTTTGCTGCTCATCGTGACGCTGGGCCTTGCGGCCTGCACCACTCCGGCCCGTATCGGCCTACCCGACTCCGATACGCTCGATGCCGGGCACCACGCCGCGTTGACGCTTGCCGATCTGCCGCCGGTGCAGGAGCGCATCCACCCTGGCGATACCTTGCGTATCGTCCGCGACAGCGGAGAAACGCCGACGATCTCGGCCTTTACCGCCAACTCCATCTACGAGCTGACGCTGTATACCGTGCTCAATGACGGCACTTTTTCCTACCCATTCATCGGCAAGGTGCAGGCGGGTGGCAAAACGCCGGAGCAACTGTCGGCCGAGCTCAAGGAGCGGCTGACGCCCTTTTACCGCGAGCCCGGCGTAACCGTGAACATCAACCAGGCGCCCGGCAATACCGTGTTCGTGGGCGGCTCCGTGCGCAACCCTCAATCCTATTCCACCAATGTCGTCACCACGCTGGAGCAGGCGATCGTCGCAGCCGGTGGAGTGGAACCCAACGCCGACAGCCGGCACGTCGCCCTGCTGCGATCCGACCCGGACGGCCGCTATCAGGCCTATTTCGTGGATTACAGCCAACTGCTGCAAGGCGGCGCGCAGGGGCGTCAGGCCGTGGCGTTGCAGCGCGGTGACGTGGTGTTCGTACCCAAGTCCGGTGTGGGCAACCGCATCGAGGGCGTCGACCTCTATCTCAATCAGTTAATCCCGTTCGTGAAATCCATTGGCATCGGTGCCAATTACGATCTTCGCCGCAACTAGTCGCTAGGGAACAGCTTCTCATGATCGAAATTCGTACATTCCGTGATCTGTTGCGCCTGTTCTTTATCTTCTTTCGGGAGTTCAAGCTGGCGGTAATCGCAACCCTGGTGGTGGTTCTCTTGGGCGCTTTTTTGCTGCCCACTTCCTATGAATCCAGCGCGCGCCTGCTGATCAAGCCGGGACGGGAAACCAGCACCCTGCCCATCGAGATGGCCGACCGCCAGGCGATCGTCATGCCCGGAGCCATGAGAGATCCCATTCTCGATGAAGAACGCATGCTGACCGGCCGACCGATCAGTCGGCAGGTGGCCGAGCGCTACCTCGAGCAACTGGCCAACGCGCCGAAACCCGATGGCTTCTTTGCCGCCATCAAGTACGGCGTGGGCCAGGTGGCCAATGGTGCGGTGGAGCTGGTGCGCGGTTTCCTGCAGCTGATCGGCCTGACGGAGAAGCAGACGCCGGTCGATCGTCTGGCCACCAAGCTGGAGAAGAAGTTCAGCGTGACGCACGCCAGTGGCTCGTCGGTGATGGAGATCAGCTTTCGCTGGAGCGATCCGGTCGTGGCGCAGGCGGTGGTGCAGAGCTGGGTCGAGCTGTACATGCAGGAGCGTACTCGAGCCCTGGGCCGCAAGAGCCTGTATGACTTCTATCTGACCCAGAGCCAGGCCAGCGAGAAGGAGATTCTCGGCTACAAGCAGCAGCTGGCCGACAAGCTCAACGAGCTGGGGGCGGTGAGCATCGACGAGCACCTGCAGGACCTGGCCGAGCGCATCAACCAGCTGCGCAGCGACCGCTTCTACACATCGCGCCTGATCTCCTCCACCGAGGGCAGCCTTGCCACCCTCGCCCAGCAGATCCAGGGGCTGCCAAAGGAAGTCAGTACGGTTCGCGAGCTGTCGCTCAACCCCGTGCACCAGAACCTGGTGCGCATGCTCAACGACAAGCGTGCCGAGCGTCAGGACCTGCTTCGCACCTTCACCGAGAATGCGCCGCCGGTGAAGAGCATCGACGAGAACATTCTCTACCTGGAGCAGATGGTCAAGGCCGAGGCCGCGACCGTGCAGGCTTCGCAGAACCTCGCTCCGAACCCCATCGCCGAGCGTCTGCGCAGCAATCTCATGGATCAACAGGCCGACCTCGCCCGTCTCAAGGCGCAGCTACTGCGCCAGGACGGTCATCTGGAAAAGCTCGAGCAGGACCGTGCCAGGGCTCTGGCGGCCGAACCGGAGCTGGCGCGCTTGCAGCGCGTACTGACCGCTGCGGAGCGAAACTTCGCGCTCTACAACGAGAGCCTGGAAAAAGCCCGCATCGATCGGGAACTGGACGACAGCCGCATCAGCAACATCGCCATCATCGAGCATGCGACGCTCAACCCGAGCCGGGTTTTCCCCAAGAGCCTGTTGATGATTTTCCTGGCGTTGCCGCTGAGCGTGCTGGTCGGCTTGCTGGTGCTCTATCTCTGCTACCTGCTCGATCAGCGTATTCATGATGGGGGGCGCATCGAAGAGCGCTTCTCCGTTCCGTTGTGGACCACCCTGCCCGAGATAGAGGAGGGCAAGCCGGGGCAGAACACCGCCTTCCTTGCGGCCTTGTATCGTTTGTATGGTCAGTTGCCGCTGGAGCGTATCGAGCAGCAGGGGCTGACCTTTGGCCTGACGTCCGCTCGCCGCGGCGAAGGCGTCAGCTTCATCGTCGAGCATCTGGCCAAGCTGCTGGCCGAACGCGGGCTGAAGGTGCGCGTCGACGGTGAGCAGCCATGCCAGGCTGGCGAAGTCGTGCTGCTCGATGCCTCCGGCCTGCTATCCAACCCGCAAGCCTTCGTGCAGTTGCGCCGCGCCGACCTGATTGCCCTGGTGGTGGAAGCGCAGAAGAGCACGGTTCCGACCGTCGAGCATGCGCTGGGTGTGCTCTCCACGGCGTTTGGAAAGGTCGATGGCGTGATCATCAATCGCCGCCGCTTCGAAGTGCCGACGCGGGTGCTGCAACTGATCGCCACAGCCAGAGGCGCCGTTTGATGCGCATCGCCCTGCTTGCACCGCTGCCGCCCGAGCAGACCGGCATAGCCGACTATGCCGCGCATCTCAAGCAGGCGCTGGAGGCCAAGGGGATCGAGGTGATGACGCCCCTGGCAGGCTGTGGCAACGAGCCGCGAGATGCCGAGGCACGTATCGCGGCCTTCGATTGGCAGGGTATCGACCTGGCGCACGGTGAGCTGGGTGGCGGGCGCCTGGCCGAGTTTCATGCCCTGCGCACGCTGCGTCAGTTGCGGCCGGAGCTGCCCCTGAGCGCGACGGTGCATGATCCCGAGCGACTGGTGTGGCGACGTGCACAGCTACCCTGGCCGCTGTCTCTGGTGCAGGGCATGCCATCGCCGCTGCCGCAGATGGCGACGGTGATGGCGGATCCGCTGTGCCTGAGCGAAGAGCGCAAGCTGGCGCAAAGCATCGATCGCCTGGTGACGCTGACCCAGACCGGGGCCGGCTACCTGCGCCGTCGCATGCGCTTGCCGGCAGAGCAGGTGCGGGTCATCGCCCATGGCAATCAGCGTATCGCTGAGGTACCGCTGCCGCCCACAGAGCCCCTGCGTCTGCTCTACTTCGGTTTCATCTACCGCGGCAAGGGCATCGAGGATCTGCTCGACGCCCTGGCGTTGCTGCTGCGCCGCCAGCCCTCCCTGCGTGGGCAGCTGCGCCTGACGCTGGCGGGCGGCAGCGAGCCGGAGACCGCCTTTGCGCCCGGAGGCTCCTATCTCGATGAGCTGCGTCGGCGCATTCGGGGTGAGGGGCTGGATGAGTTGATCGAGTGGGACCTCGACGTGCCGGCGGCCGCCATACCGGCCTTGATTCAGCGTCATCACGTCATGGTTCTGCCCTATCGTGAGTCGAAGAAGCTGCGGCTTCTCGGCTCCATGCGCGGGACCAGCGGCGCCCTGTCGTGGGCGGTGGCCTGTGGGCGCGGGGTGATCACCTCGGATGCGCGATCCTTCGCCGAAGAAGTAGCCAGCGGCAATGGCGCGATGTATCCGCAGGGTCGGGCCGACGCCCTGGCCGAGCAGCTGGCGCGCCTTCTGGCCGAGCCGGGTTTGGCCGCGCAATGGGCCGAGCGCGCCCGGCTGATTGCCGCCGAGCGGGCCTGGGACATCACCGCCGAACGCTTCGTCCGGCACTTTGAAACCTTGCGCGAGGTGATGCCGCATGTGGCGTAGAACTGTTTTCCTGCTCCCCGCGGTGCTCGTGCTTGGCGTCGTCCTTCTGACCCTGCCCTGGAGCCGCCAGGCCGAGGCCGAGGTGACCACGCTGAAGGCGCCGGGGCCGCTGGTATGGCGCGACTTCCTTGGCGTCAACGCGCAGTTCCACTTCTTCGAGCCCGCCATCTATCAGGCGCAGATGCAGCAGTTGAACGAGCTGGGCCTGGAGTGGGTGCGAATCGCCATGCACTGGGCGTACCTGGAGCCGCAGCGCGGGCAGTTCAACCTGACCGCCTTCGACCCCATGGTCGAGGCCATGCAGCAGCATCAGCTGAAACCGGTTGGATTTCTGGTCGGGTCGGCGCCTTTCGCCACCACCGCTCCGGCCGATTCCCCTTATCAGGATTCCTTCCCGCCCAAGGACAATGCCCTGTACGGCGAGAGCCTGGTGCGCTTGGCCAAGCACTACGATGCCTTCGCGGCCTGGCAGATCTGGAACGAGCCGAACATCTTCCCTTTCTGGCGGCCCAAGGAAGACCCGCAGGCTTACGCCAAACTGCTGTTCCAGAGCGCCGATGCCCTGCGCGCCCATGTCCCCGGCAAGACCGTGGTGGCGGGGGGCATGGCCTACTACAGCAACATGCCCTCGCATGGTGGCGCGCTGATGCTGCAATCCCTGCTGCAGATGGGGGTGGCGCAGAAGAAGCTGGTGATGGCCTACCACCCCTACACCGAACTGCCCGAGGGCGCCTCGCCCAAGCAGCAGGACTATCTGCAGCACTCCAACTTCATCAACAGCGCCCTGCGGGCCCACGGAATCGAGCAGATCTGGGCGACCGAGTGGGGCTGGTCCAGTTACAGCGGGCCCAAGGAAATGCAGGCCATCATCGGCGTCGACGGGCAGGCGGACTATACGTTGCGCCGACTGGCGCTGATGAGCGCGCAGGATTTCGACCGCATCTTCCTGTTCAATCTCAGCGATCTCGATAGCCGCGCCGGCCCGCGTGACCAGGGCTATGGCCTGCTCGATCTGCAGGCGCGACCCAAGCCGGTGTACAACGCCCTGGCGAACCTGCTCAAGGTCACCGGTCCGCGCCTGGAGCCGAGCGACGCCCCGCGTTTCGAGCAGGCGCCAAATGACCTGTACAACGTCACCTGGACTCGCCAGGACGGCAGCCACGTGTGGATGTTCTGGAGTGCCAGCGGCAAGCAGCTCCGCCTTCCGGCGGTGCAGCGCGCCACCCTGCACGACCCGCTCACCGGAGAACAGCGCGAGCTGCAAGGTGGCGAGGGTGTGGTGGTGCCGCTCAAGTCCAGTCTGCAACTGCTGGTCTGGCGTTAGGAGCGAGCATGCGCATCCTCTGGATACTGCCTTACTCGCCCTGGCCTACCAGCAGTGGCGGCAAGACGCGTCAATATCAGCTGATCCGCAGTCTGGCGCAGGCCGGTCATCGCATCACTCTGTTGGTGCAGAGCAAGACGCCGCTCGGTGATCAGGAGCGCGAGGCGCTGTCGCCCTGGCTGGAGCGCCTTGTCGTGCTGCCGCGCCGCCCGCTGCGCAGCCCGGTTACGCTGCTGGCTGCCCTGTTCGCGCCCTATCCGCTGCTGGTCAGCATCAATGGCCTGGCGCCCCGTTTGCAGGCGGTGTTCAGCGACTTGCTGCAGGAGCGCTGGGATGTCATTCAGATCGAGCACAGCTACAGCTTTCAGCCATACGAACGTCTGCTGCGGCAGTCGGGCCAGCCATTCATCCTGACTGAGCACAACGTAGAGTCGGAGCTCGGTGCCGCTACCTACGACCGTTTTCCGTCGTGGCTGAGATGGTTCGTGCGTCTGGATCAATGGCGCTACCGCAGGTGGGAGCGCCGCGTGCTTGTGCAGGCGCAACAGGTGGTCAGCGTGACCGAGGCCGATGCGCAAGTGCTGTCAGCGCTTTCACGCCAGCCGAGCCAAGTGGTGGTCAATGGTGTCGACTGTAGCCACTACGCCTCGGTCAGCCCGGACTACCATGCCCGGCGCTTGCTCTTTATCGGCAACTACGAATACCCGCCCAACGTGGATGCCGTTGAATGGGCGCTCGACGCGGTAATGCCGCTGCTTTGGCAGCAATGCCCTGACGTCCGCTTCGTGATCGCGGGATTCGCCATGCCCGCACATTGGCCCGAGCGCTGGAACGATCCGCGGATCGAGTGGCATGGTTTCGTCCCCGATCTGCGAGAGTTGCAGCGCAGCGTCAGCATCTTCTTTGCGCCCCTGCGGCAGGGCGGCGGTTCCAAGCTCAAGGTCCTCGAGGCGATGGCCGCGGCTTTGCCCGTGGTGACCACGGCGCAGGGGGTGTCCGGCCTGGCGGTAAGCGACGGCGTGCATTACCGCAGGGGCGAGGATCCGCATGGTCTGAGCGCCGCGTTGGTCTCACTATTGCACGCACCGAGCGAGGCGCAGGCCGTCGGCGAGGCCGGACGCGGCTATGTCGTCGCCGAGCACGACTGGTCCAAGGCGGCTCGTCAGCTGGAACAGGTCTACACCACCATCAAGCAGGAAAAGGACGGCATAGCGGCATGCGTGTAGCACTGGATTACCGCCCGGCGATCAGCTTTCCCCATAGCGGCATAGGTCGCCAGACGCTGGCGCTCGAGGCCGCCATCGCGGCGCTGCCGGGTGTGGAACTGCAGTTGTTCTCCACCGCTCCGGCCGAGCATCCGCTGCGCCAGCGGGCCCGCTGCCCCGATTGGCCGAGCCCTTTGCAGGGGGTGCACCGGTTGCCCTTGCGCCTGCGCTTCGAGGCGGGGTTCCTTCCGCGCGCGCTGCGCGAGCAGCGCATCGACGTGCATGTGAGCAACTTCAACATGGGCTTGCCGTTGCCGCCGCGACCGCCTGGTGTGCGCTATGTGTTGCAACTGCACGACCTGTTTCAGCTGACCCATCGTAACCGTCACGCCACATCGCTCAGGGCCATGGTCTATGGCGTGAGCGATCGCCTGTCGATCGGCTATTCCGTACGGGTCGCGGACCGCATCTGGACGCCTTCGCAGTTCACCGCCGACGAGGTGGCGCGCTATTTCCCCGCCGTGCGCGACAAGGTTCGCGTTCTGCCGAACCTGGTTTCCGATCTGGCGGACTCGGTGGAGTCCATCGACGCTCTCGGTCTGCCGCCGCGGTACTGGTTGGCGGTAGGCATTCGAGAGCCGCGCAAGAACATTCCCTGGTTCATCGAGGCCTGGCAGGCGGCCCGCCGGCAATGCGCGGCCGTGCCCGAGCTGGTGCTGGTGGGCGCGCGCGAGGAGCTTCCCCAGGAGCAGCGCCAACTGGCCGGGCTGCATGTCGTGCACGGCTTGAGTGATGCGCAGTTGCGGGCTCTGTACCAGCGTGCCGAACGCCTCTGGCAGCCGGCATATGCCGAGGGCTTTGGTCTGCCCGTGGTGGAGGCGCTTGGCCAGGGCACACCGGTGGCCGTTGCGCGTGGGTCGGCGCTGGACGAAGTCGCGCCCCCCGAGGCGCCGCGTTTTGATCCGCGCGATGGTGCGGCCCTGAGTCGTCTGATGGAAACCCTGGCGCAGGAGGCAAAGGGGGCCGGGATCGCATCGAAGGAGTGGGCTGCACGTTTTGCTGAAGCACCCTATCGGGCAAACGTGGCGCGGCTGCTGGAGGAGCTGAGGTCATGAGCATGCCGCTTGGCGTCCCTCTGGCATTGCTCTGTGGCGGCCTTTTCGGCGCGCTGCTCTGGGTACTGCCGGCCAGCAAACTGCTGGTGCTGCTGGCCGGCGCCGCGCTGGGGCTGACCATTCTGCGGCGGCCGCTACTGGGCTTGCTGCTGTTCGCGGTGGTGGGCACGTTTTTGCCATATTCGACGGTCAGCCTGGGCATTCGCACCACGGTGTCCGAGGCACTGCTGATGCTGGTCTGGGTCGGCATCTGGTTCCAGACCCTGCTGGGTGGCCTGCCGCGTGCCCCCGAGTCCCCCGGGCTTCCAGAGCGCCTGGCCGTGGCCCTGGCCGTGTATAGCCTGTTTCCGCTGGTCATCGGGCAGGTCATGGTGGATGCCGAAGGCAATGGGCCGATCAACTGGATACGCTGGCTGTTCAACCTGTCCGCGCTGTTTCTGGTAGGGCGACTGTTGGCCGAGCAGAAGGCTCGAGAGCAGGTGGTCATAGCGCTCTTGCTGGGCACCCTGTTCATGCTCTTGCTGTCGATCCCGACCTTTCTGCGTGAGCGCTCGGCGACCAGCATGACGCCCATCCTGGCGGCCCTTGGTTACGGTTCGCTGGAGGTTCTCGGTGACAGCCTGATGGCCCTCGCACCGAGAATGGGCTCGCCCTGGATGCATCCCAACGCCACGGGCGGGGCGCTGGCTCTCCTGCTTCCGCTGGCGCTCTGTTACGGCCTGGCTCGTCGTGGCTGGCCGCGAGCGCTCGGCTTGGCCGTCACCCTGCTCGGCAGCATGGGGTTGCTGCTCACCGGATCGCGAGGCGCCTTGCTGAGTCTGGTGCTGATACTGGTCTGGATGGCGGGGCGGCGCGTGCCCTATGCCGGTCGTCTGCTGTTGATCGGCAGCTTCCTGGGCGTGTTGCTGACCTTGGCGTACCCGCCGTTGCAGGAGCGTCTGCTGACCATGTTCCTGACCAGCAACGAGAGCACCTCGGTGCGGTTCGACGAATACGCCAACTTCCCTGCTGCCATGGCGGCTTACCCCTTCGGAGTGGGGTTCAAGGTCGATCCCCCGGTCCCGGGCAGCGGCCTATGGGGCATCTCCAATCTCTGGCTCAACTACATCTACAAGATCGGCCTGCCCGGCATGCTGCTGTTCATCGCGGTGACCTGGAGCTGGTGGCGGGTTGTCCGGCCGCGCTCCAGGGTCATCCCGCTGACCGCCGACAACGCCATTTGGCTGGGTACGCTGGGCGGCCTGCTGGCGGCGCTGTTGAGCGGTTTGTTCGACCACTATTTCAGTTTCACCATGGTGCTGGTCGCACTGTTCTGGTTGTTCATGGGGCTCAATCTGCATGAAGCCCGGCGCTTGTACGGGGCCGAGGAGCGGGGGGCTGACGTGGATGAGGCAGGGCCGAATCAGGATTCCCCGGATAAGCAATGGAGGCGGCGATGAAACATCGCATGTACCACTCGAACAATCTGCGCCAGGCCTTGCCCGCGTATGCCCAGCGCCTGGGTTGTAGCGTCGAGGAGCTGGAAAGCGCCTACGACTGGATGCTGCAGAACGACGTCTGCTTCGAGCGCCAGATCAAGGATGACATGCTTTGCTCGATTTCCTACGTGAACATCGAGTCGCGTATCGAGCATCCTCTGGCAAGGCGTTTCTACGCCATGCTGGGCAAAGAACTGCAGGGTGCGCTGGTGCCGCTCTACGGGCTCAACTGGCCAACGTTGCGTGATCGCATGCTGCGTACCTGGGAGCAGATCTACAACATCTTCATCTGCAAGATTCCCAGCCACACTCTGCGTTTGTTCTGGCTGCGTCTGGGTGGCGCGAAGATCGGCAAGGGCTCGAGTGTCTGGCGCAATACGGAAGTGCTGGGGATGGACAGCCTGGTCATAGGTGAAGACAGCGTGGTGGGTTGGCACTGTCTGCTGGATGCACGGGGCGGCCTGACCATTGGCGACCATGTGACCATCGCATCCTACGTTCTGCTGATTGCCGGCGGGCACGATCTGGAGGCCCCCGAGTTCTGGGCCGTCGGTGGGCCGGTGAAGATCGGCAACTATGCCTGGATCTGCAGCCGGGCATTGCTTTCCTTCGGCGCGGACATTGGCGAAGGGGCGGTGGTTACCGGCCAGGCGGTGGTCGCCAAGCGGGTCGAGCCCTACAAGATCGTGGGCGGAAGCCCCGCCAAACCCATGGGCGAGCGTTGTCGCAATCTCAATTACAAGGTGGGGGGCAAGGGCCTCTTCACCCTGCTGCACTAACGCTTCGTGCTCGGCTCGACGCTCTGGTTGACCCTGGCCACCCTGCTTGGCCTGGTGGCAGGCTTTGCCCGTGAGTGGTTGCTGGTGGCGGCATGGGGTGTCGGCTCGCGCAGTGACGCTTTCATCGTCGCTCTGTTTCTGCCCGAGGCTCTGCGCATGGCCTTCGCGGCCGGCCTGCTCAGCGCAGCGGCTTTGCCATTGTTTCAGCAGCGTGATGCCGAGCAGCGTGAAGCCTGGCTCTGCAGCCTGTTACCCAGGACAGTGCTGGCGGGCTTGGTGCTGGCGTTGCTGATGAGTGTCGGTGCGCCGCTCTGGGTGGCGGTGGTCGGACCGGGGCTTTCGGGCGAGGCTGCGGCAACGGCACGCGAGAGTCTGATGCTGCTTGCCTGGAGCGCCCCGGGAATCCTTCTGCACGCCCTGCTTTGTGTGCCGCTGCAGGCGCAGTCGCGCTTCGTCCTGGCCGGCCTTGGCTCGCTGACTTTCAACCTTCCGCCGGTGCTGTATCTGCTGGCATGGGGGGCTGACAGCAGCGCGGCTGGATTGGCGATGGCCTGCCTGGTCGGCAGCCTGTGCATGCCGCTGCTGCTGTTGCGGTCAACCTGGAGCCTGGGTTGGCGCCCGTGGAAGTTGGGGCGGGGCTCCGGCGCAGGACGTGAGCTGCTGGCGCGCATGGCCCCGCTGTTCGGCAGCAATCTGGCCAGCCATGGCCTGGCCTTGCTGGAGCGGATGGTCGCGTCGCTGCTTGGCGAAGGCGCCGTTACCTGGCTGAATCTGGCGCGCAAGCTGATCAATCTGCCGCTGGTCGCTCTGATGAGCCTCAACCAGGTCATGCTCGGCCTGATGAGCGGACGCCAGGGCGAAGAGCGATTGGCTTTGCTGCGTCGTGGTCTGGCCTGCACCACCTTGCTCAGCTTGCCTGCCGTCGTCGGGCTGATCGGCGGGGCTGCTGTGCTGGTGGCCTTGCTGATGCCGTCGCAGGCTCACGATTCCGCCTTGGTCGAACTGGTCGCGTGGTTCGCCGTTCCGCTGTTGTTCAGCGCCTGGAATGCCTTGTTTGCGCGCTACGCCTACGCAGGTGGCGACACCGTACTGCCGCTGCGCTGTGAACTCAGCGGAAGCCTGCTCAACGCCTGTCTGCTCGGTGTCCTTCCTTTCTATCTGGGTCTGCCGGGCATTGCCCTGGCTGCCTGTGCTGGCGTGACGCTGACAGGTTTGCTGCTGCTGCGGCGGCAGGGACTGTGGAGCATCCTTGCCTGGCGTAGCCAGGCAAGCGTCGCGCTGCTCGCAATGGCCCTGGCCGCCTACCTGCTGCCACTGGGCAGCGGGCACCTGGCACAGCTGATCAGCAGCGCAGCCGCGGCGCTGATTCTGATGCTGCTTCTGGCGGCGAAGTTGAAGCCCTGGCGGGAATAGTCTCAGAGAACGAAGCGCAATCGGCGGCTGGTCAATATCAGCAGCGCCGAGGCCGGTAGCGTAAGCGCCAATACGATCCAGGCGGTCGACGTGCTTTCCTCGAATCCGATGCCAATCAGCAGAATCAGCAGCAGCGGATGAAGGTAATAGATCGCCGCAGACAGCTTGGCGGGGATCAAGCTGTGTCCTTCGATCACGTGGCGCAAAGGCAGCAGAAACAGTGCTGGCGCTGCGATGAGAATCGACAACATGCAATCGAAGTTCAGCTTGCGTAGCGAGTCCTGTTGCAACTGATAGTGCAGTGTTGCCTCTGCCAGTACCAGCGCGCAACCAAACAGCAAGAGTGTCAGGGTTTGGCCAGTGGTTATCTTTTCCTGAAGCCGGTTGCGGGCAATCAAAAATCCGAGAGTCATCAAGGGAAAGGCGACAAACAGGAAGTTTCGCCCTACATAATCGTTGTTGTTGATGTGCTGAAGTAAAGGAACGGGAATTTCATAATAAGCGCGCATGTATTGAAGGACCGCTCCGGTGCAGTAGAGCAGGAGGGTGAGGCATAGAAGCGTGCGGTTACTCTGGTGGCGAAGAAGGTAGATCATGACGCCACCGCCAATCATGGCGATGACGTACCACAAATGGAAAAAGCCGATTACCCAATGTTTGATGAGCGCTATGGCGCCTCTTAAACCCTCGAATGTCGCCGGCGTTACATAGAATGGGGCGTAAAGAATCATCCAGAAAACATAGAGGGTGACGGCTCGGCGCAGCCACAACTTGATGCTGTGCGGATCGCGCTGCAGGCTGTGGTACAGGTAATAGCCGCTTATAAGAAAAAAGACCGGCACGGTAATTCTGAAAATGCCACTGTTCAACTGGTAGCCCAGTAGTGTGCCGTTGCCACCGAGAAAGCCGCAATGTACCGCCAGTACCATGCAGGAAAGTGCAACTTTCAGGGCGTCCAGCCCGCCATTGATAACCTTGGCCATACTCGACTTTCCTTAGCGCGGGGCGGAGTCCAGAAGCGTTGGAGCCCTCTGCCTGAACCAGCGATTTCCATACTGATTCAGCAAGTTAACCAAGGGTTTTTCCAATGTTTTATAAGCCAGCCAGCCATAGCTGAGTGCGGCGCCGAACATGAGCGAAACGAACAGGACGTTATCCAGCAGAGTGCCCGGGGCAGGCCCGTACCATTGCCAGATCTTTCCGATTACCCCCAGCACCAGTATGTGTGAAAGATAGACGGTGTAAGACATGTCACCTATTGCGCTGAGCGTGGCCGGGGGCGTCCAGTGTTGGCGCTGCTCCAAGAGCGCCAGAGCAAGCAGTAGCAAAGCGAAGCTGCCGCCGCACAGCAGCATGCGCAGTACGCCCTCGGGGCCGGATACTTGTGTGCTGAAGAACCAGGGCAGCGCGATCATCGCCAGTACGGCAAGCAGGCACAGCGGGCGCAGAGGTATACGGTGGGCATGGCGGCTGAAAAAAATCAGGCCTGCCGCGCTACCCAGAATGAACTCAAGGGCGTAGGGGTGCAGCACTACTTTCATCAAGGGAGAGAAGGCTTCGAGATCGGCCGATACGTTGAATATGATCAGCCCCAGCGCCCAGCTCGCCAGCAGGGTGGGTAGCCATTTTTCACGGCACAAGAGAAGGGCGCTGAATACGAGGTAGAACCAGAGTTCGAATATCAGCGACCAGGCGACCATGACCAGTTGAACTTGTTCATTGGGAACAAGGAAAAACGACAGCCAGATATTCGAGCTGCCATGTGATGAATTGACCAGGTGTGGTTGCAGCAGTAATACGGACAGAGTAAGTAGAAAATAGATCCAGTAGTTAGGGTAAATGCGCGCAATGCGATGAAAGAGAAAGCGGCCAAGTTCTCTCGGCTGCTGAAAGCGGTTGCGGGTTACCAGAACCATGACGAAGCCGCTGATGACAAAAAACAGATCGACTCCAAGTTGTAGCCAGAGCGCCTCGTACGCGAGCAATGTGGCCCCAGCACTGTATTTGCCTTCCACTGCAATCATATGAAAGAGCAGAACCGCTAGTACGGCTATTCCGCGCAGAGCTTGAAGTGAATGCAGTTTTCCCATTGCCGGCTGTTTCTCGTGGGTTCGCTGTAATATTGGCGCCGGCATGCTGGCGGGGTGATATAAGCAGCATGAATCTTCAGCCGGATCATTTCATCGCGGGATGACGAACTGTCCATGGGGCGGCTGGTCAGCTGGCGATGATGGCAGCATGCCTTTATGGGTGGTTCAATGCAAGGGGATGGTTAATGCCAGAGGTCTGGGATAATGTCTGCGTTTCTTGAAAGTGCCGCTGATCCACGGAGGTGGCAAGTGCGAATGTTTATCTATGCCCTGACAGCCATTGTTGCTAGTTCGGCTGCGGGTGTCGGCGCGGTGGAACGAATTCCCGTCAACATAAAAAGCGTCGAGAGAAACCATTACCAAACCATTGAAGAAAGCATGCATATCCATACCCGCTATTGCGACGAGATCGCCTACGCGGACAGCGCGCTGCTGGTTTTCGAACCCTATGGCTTGGAGAACAAGTTGGTGTTCCGTTCGGGGGTCACCTGCGAGGTGACCCAGGTCTATGACCGCGATGCCTACTACACCCGTACGGGGCGGTGACGCAGAAAAGACAAAGCCCCGCGTGAGCGAGGCTTTGAAAGATGGTGCCGGCACCAGGAGTCGAACCCGGGACCTACTGATTACAAGTCAGTTGCTCTACCAGCTGAGCTATACCGGCACGGAAGGGCCGCCATTATATCCATTCATCGGCCTGAGTAAAGCGGGCCGTGTCCGACGTTTCTCCCAGGCTTGGCTATCAGCAGTCGTGGGCTTATGCACAAAGAGAAGGCGAGCCGGATAACCTCGCCCTGTTTTGGGGCTACTCCTCACAAGAAGGCGCAACTTGTTGTTTTTTCAAGGCCTTAGGCGGTTGGTTGAAAAATAATCAGTTGTCGGCGAGGTAATCGGGCAGGGCGTCTGGGGCACTTGCCCAAAAAACATCAACAGAGTTATCCACAGCTTCTGTGGGCAACCTCGTCGCGCTCTGCAAGCAGCAACAGGTTGCGCGGACTGAGCCGGTAATCGCAGAAGGTTCCCAGCCGGATCTCATAGCCCTGGTCGTGCAGATACAGCGCACGGTCGAGCAGCAGCCAGATCTCCAGGGGGCGACGGAACAGGTTGCGCAGCAGTTCGAGGTTGCGCACTGCAGCCAGCCGTTGCCAACCGCTTGCCTCCAGCGCCGCCCAGTCTTGATCGCCGGGCGGCGGCACTTCGCGCAGTGCCGCCAGGTCTCGGCAGAACGCGGCAAAGGGCTTGCTGAACCAGTCGCTGCTCAGCGAGGGCGTTGGCAGGTACTGATCGACGCCGCGCAGGCGGCGCTGCAGCAGATCGAAGGCCAGGCGCCAGGCCATCGACTGGTCGCGTTGGCGGCGCACTCGGGCGCCAGCGGTGACGGTTTCGCTCAGTGGCAGGCCCAGATCATCGCGTGACAGTATCAGGCGTGATGCCTTGGCGGCGTCCGACAGCGGCTGGTAATGCATGCCGGCGATACGGTTGTAGCAACAGGGTGCGACCGCCAGCTGCTCGCAGCCCTTGCGGCTGGCAAGCTGCAGCAGCCGCATGTGCAGCTCGCCACAGGCGTGCAGGGCTACCGGCGTGTGCTCCGCGAGCAGGCGTTCGCTGCAGTCCGGCGCGAGCACGTCTTGCTGCAGGTGCGCTGCGTTCAGTCGCAGTCGTGCGCTCATCGCTTGGCCCGATTCGACCAGGGCCGGGTCGTATTCCAGGCAGGTCAGTTGCTGACCGCCGTGGCTCAGCCAGCGTCCCAGATGGCCCTTGCCCGAGCACCAGTCGAGCCAGTGGCGAGGTGCCTGGGTGAATTGCAGGTGATTGGCGAAGGCCTGAATCTGCTCCAGCTTGCGTCCTGGCACATCGACGGCGAAGGCGCTCGGACGCTCGTCGAGCGCGGTTATCGGCAGCTCGCCAACGGTACCGAGTGCCCGTGCCTGTTCGGCCAGTTGGCGAAAGGGCGCGGGGGCGTCCAGTTCCCAGGGACTGCCATGGCTGGCCTCGGCCTGCTCCAGCGTGCGGCCACGCAACCAGCGGGCAAGCGCCGGCAGCTCGCTTTCCCAGGGCAATTGCAGGTGATGGAAGGGTCGTGGGTGCCACAGCGCCTGGTGTTCAAGCAGGAATGCGTCCAGAAGCTGAAAGCGCGCGAGCAGGTCGTTGCTGGTGAGAATCGGCTCGGACATCTGTCTGCTTCCGGTTTGAGCCGGGCCGCCAGTTCTGACGGCCCGCTCGCATCAACGGCCCTGGCAGGCGTCGACGCGCAGCCAGCGTTCCAGCAGGCGGAAGGCACGCACCAGAACGAAGGCGATGGCCAGGTAGAACAGGCCGGCGGCGAAGAAGATTTCCACCGGAAGATAGGTGCGCGCGATGATGGTACGCGCCATGCCGGTCAGCTCCAGCAGCGTCACGGTGCTGGCCAGGGCGCTGGCCTTGAGCATCAGAATCACTTCGTTGCTGTAGGCCGGCAGGCCGATGCGCGCGGCGCGCGGCAGGATGATGTAGAGCATCGCCTGCGCGCGCGACATGCCCAGGGCACGCGCCGCTTCCACCTCGCCGGGCGGCACGGCCTGGATGGCGCCGCGCAGGATCTCGGCGATGTAGGCGGCGGTATGCAGGGTCATGGTGATGATCGCGCACCAGTACGGGTCGCGCAGATAGGGCCACAGCGGGCCCTGGCGCACGGCATCGAACTGCGCCAGGCCGTAGTAGACCAGAAACAGCTGCACCAGCAGCGGCGTACCGCGGAAGAAAAAGATGTAGCCATACGGCACGGCGCGCACGTACCAATGCCGGGAGGCGCGGGCGATGCCCATGGGCAGGGCGAGGATCAGGCCGGCGACTACGGCGATGGCCACCAGCTCTAGGGTCAGCAGCGCGCCCTGGGACAGGCGCGGCAGCCATTTGATGATCACCGCCCAGTTCAGGCTGGAGAGGCTCGTCCAGAGCGCCAGGGCGATGAGCAGGCCCGCTGCGAGCCAGGCGATGATGGCGGCGTTCTTTCTCATGACGCGCTCCGGACGAAGCCGCGGCTGGCGCGCTTCTCGAGGAAATGCAGGCCGATCATGGCGAGGATGGTCAGGCCCAGATAGATGAAGGCTGCAACCATATAGAAGGTGAAGGGCTCCTTGCTCGCGGTCACCGCGATCTGCGAGCGACGCATGATTTCCTCGAGGCCGATCACCGAGACCAGCGCGGTGTCCTTCATCAGGATCATGAACAGGTTGCCCAGGCCGGGCAGGGCGATGCGCCACATCTGCGGCAGGATCAGCTTCCAGAGGATGCGCCCCTTGGACATGCCCAGGGCCATGCCGGCTTCGCGATGGCCCTTGGGGATGGCCAGGATGGCGCCGCGAAACACCTCGGTGGCGTAGGCGCCGAAGCACAGGCCGAGGGCGATGGTGCCCGCGGCGAAGGCAGAGAGCTCAAGGCTGGCGACGCCGAGCAGGTCGGCCAGGCTGCGCATCAGGCCGACCGTGCCGAAATAGATCAGCAGCACCCAGAGCAGTTCGGGCACGCCGCGCACGATGGTGGAATAGCTGCCGCCGAGCCACTGCAGCGGCTTGTACGGCGAAGTCTTGGCCAGCGCGCCGAGCAGACCGAGCACCAGACCTACCGCCAGCGCGGAAAGCGCCAGTTTGATGGTCATCAGGGTGCCGGCCGCCAGGGCGGGGCCGAATCCGTGGAGTTCGAAAATCATCGGAGGGCTCGGGCAACTGCGCCGCCGAGTGGGCGGCGCAATGCCTTCAGGTCATCAATAGATGCTGAACGGGAAGTACTTGTCGTTGATCTGCTTGTAGGTGCCGTCTTCGATGATGGCCTGCAGAGCGGTGTTCAGCTTCTCGCGCAGCGGGTCGCCCTTGCGCACGGCGATGCCGATCTTGTCGTTGTCGAATACCGGGTCGCCCTTGAACTCGAAGTCCTTGCCGGCGTCGCTCTTGAGCCATTCCCAGTTGACGAAGGTGTCGGCCAGCACGCCGTCGAGGCGGCCGGAGGCCAGGTCGAGGTAGGCGTTTTCCTGGGTGTCGTACAGCTTGATGTCGACCACCTTGCCCAAGTTGTCTTCCAGCCAGGTGCCGGCGATGGTAGCGCGCTGCGCACCGATCACCTTGCCCTTGAGGCTGGCTTCATCGGTCTTGAAATCGGCCGACTTCGGCGCGATGAACTGCAGCTTGTTGGTGTAGTAAGGCTCGGTGAAATCGACCGCGGCCTGACGCTCTTCGGTGATCGACATGGAGGCGATCAGGAAGTCGAACTTCTTGGCGTTGAGGGCGGGGATGATGCCGTCCCAGTCGGAGGTGACCACTTCGCACTCGGCCTGCATCTTGGCGCACAGTGCCTGGCCGATTTCCACGTCGAAGCCGGTGACCTTGCCGCTGGCGTCGATCAGGTTGAAGGGCGGGTAGGCGCCTTCGGTGCCGAGTTTGAGTTTGTCAGCGGCGACAGCGCTGGTGCCGAAAGCCAGGGTAGCGGCCGCGGCCAGCAGGATCTTCTTATAGTTCTGCATGCATGTTGCTCCGTGTTAGCGATTGCTGGACATGAATTGTTTACAGCGTGCCGATTGCGGGTTGTCAAACACCTGGGCGGGTGGCCCCTGTTCCTCGACCAGGCCCTGGTGGAGGAACACCACCTCGCTGGACACCTGGCGGGCGAAACTCATTTCATGGGTGACCAGCAGCATGGTGCGACCTTCATCGGCAAGCGCGCGGATCACGTTAAGCACTTCTTGTACCATCTCCGGGTCCAGCGCCGAGGTGGGCTCGTCGAACAGGATCACCTTCGGCTGCATGGCCAGGGTACGGGCGATGGCCGCGCGCTGCTGCTGGCCGCCGGACAGCTGGTTGGGGTAGACGTGACGCTTGTCGGCGATGCCGACCTTGGCCAGCAGCGCTTCGGCCACCTCGATGGCCTCGGCCTTGCTCTGGCCGAGCACGCGGCGCGGCGCCTCGATGATGTTGTCGAGCACGCTCATGTGCGGCCACAGATTGAAATTCTGGAAGACGAAGCCGATTTCGCTGCGCAGGCGGTTGATCTGCTTGTTGTCGGCGGCGATCAGGTCGCCGTTCTTCGCGGCTCTGAGCTTGAGCTCCTCGCCAGCGACGAAGATCTGCCCCTGATGCGGGTTTTCCAGCAGGTTGATGCAGCGCAGGAAGGTGGACTTGCCGGAGCCGGAAGAGCCGAGAATGGAGATGACGTCGCCGTCTTTGGCCGTCAGGGAAATGCCCTTGAGCACTTCGAGGTCGCCGTAGCGTTTGTGCAGGTTGCGGATTTCCAGCGCGGGCGTCGCCTCGGCCATGGGGTGTGATCCTCTTCTTCTTCGAAAGCGCTCCGGCGTGCTGCGGGCCGTCCTGGCTGGCGGCCAAGCTAGCATAGCGTTTCCGTGACCGCCAAGCCGTTTGCCGGGCGATAGAGGGTCTCTGGGTCGCGGGTGTCGCCTGGCTGCAGTTGCTTGTCGCGCAGGCGAAATAATGGCACGGACAAATTGCCGGAGACGGAAAGCAAAAAGCCCCAGCGCATGGCTGAGGCTCTTCGTTTGCTATTCATGGTGCCCAGGGACGGAATCGAACCGCCGACACGGGGATTTTCAATCCCCTGCTCTACCAACTGAGCTACCTGGGCCAACGGGGCGCTATTAGACGGATTTGAAGGATCAGTGTCAAGCGCGGGTTTGAAAAATATTTAATTATTTCGGGCGCTTAGGTTCGTGAGGGGGAGGGTGCGCGGTGCGCACTGCTATCGAGAGCCGACGGCTGGTGCGCATGGCGCACTCTACTTGAAGCCGTGCACCCTACCTCTTACTCGCTCGGCGGCACGTAGCCTTCGGCCTGGGCGTATTCCTCGCCGGAGAGGAACTTGTCCATCTCGGTCTGCAGGAACTTGCGGTCCTCGGCGTTCATCATGTTCAGGCGGCGCTCGTTGATCAGCATGGTCTGGTGCTTCTGCCACTCGTCCCAGGCCTGCCTGGAAACGTTGGCGAAGATGTCCTCGCCTTTCGGGCCGGGGTAGGGCGCGCGATCCAGGCCGGGCAGTTCCTGTTTGTATTTGCGGCACAGCACGGTGCGGGTCATGTCGGTTCTCCAACGGTAATGGCTTGCGCCGCGCGTTTGAGCAGCTTCTTCACCGGGGCGGCGAGGCCCAGGCGCGGCGGGGTGGCGAGGTTATACCAGAGCCAGTCGCCCTCGGCCACGCGGCTCGGCTGCTCGGTCACCCGCACCAGCCAGGGTTCGATGGCCAGCTGGAAGTGGCTAAAGGTGTGGGTCAGGCCTTCCAGCTCTTGGCGCTCGCCAAGCTCGAGCTGTTGCTGCTGGCCGAGGTCTGCGAGCTGCCCGAGATCGTCCAGTTCCGGCAGGCTCCACAGCCCACCCCACAGCCCGGCGGAGGGGCGGCGATAGAGCAGGATGTCGCCAGCGGCGTTGACCAGCAGCGGCATCAGGGTGCGCTTCTGCGGCAGCGTCTTGCGCGGCTTGGGCACCGGGTAGCGGATTTCCAGGCCGAGCAGATGCGCCTGGCAGCCGCTGCGCACCGGGCACAGCAGGCAGGTGGGTTTGCTGCGGGTGCAGAGAGTGGCGCCGAGGTCCATCATCGCCTGGGTGTAATGCCCGACCCGTTCGTGCGGCGTGAGGCGCTCGGCGATGTCCCACAGCTGCTTGGCCACCTTCGGCTCGCCGGGATAGCCCTCCTGCGCCACGTAGCGCGCCAGCACGCGTTTGACGTTGCCGTCGAGGATCGGTGCACGCACGCCCATGCTCAGGCTGGCGATGGCGCCGGCGGTGGAGCGGCCGATGCCGGGCAGCTCGGCCAGCGCCTCGACGCTGCGGGGGAATTCGCCGCCGTGCTCGCGCATGATGAGCTGCGCGGTCTTCTGCAGGTTGCGCGCGCGGGTGTAGTAGCCCAGGCCGGTCCACAGGTGCAGCACTTCGTCCTCGGGCGCTTCGGCCAAGTCTTTCACGGTCGGCAGTGCGGCCATAAAGCGGTCGAAGTAGCCGAGCACGGTGCTGACCTGGGTCTGCTGCAGCATGATTTCCGAAACCCAGACGCGATACGGGGTGATGTTCTGCTGCCAGGGCAGATCCTTGCGCCCGTGCTGGTCGTACCAGGCCAGCACGGCGCTGTTGAACTGCTCGGGGCTCATCGGTTGAACAGGCCCTTGAGTGCGTCTTTCAGATCCGGGCTGACCTTGTCGCCGAGCTTCTCTTCCAGCTTCTCGGTCAGCTTGTTGCCGGCAAGACGTGCGGCGATCTTGCCGAGACCGTCCTGATCCAGACGGCAGGCCTTGGCGCCCAGCTCCAGCGGGCCGCGGCAGCGCAGCGGCCATTCGATGCCGACGTAGCGCTCGTTGACCTGGCAGGCCGGGTCCGGCATCTCGCGCTGGTCGCCCTCCAGGGTGATGCCGACCTTGTAGTCGAGGCCGAGCACGCGCAGGTCGAGATCGCCATTGCCGCTGACCGCCAGGCCCGGCACCTGGGCCTTGAGATCCGGGTTGTGGGCGACACCGTCGCGCACGCTGAGGCTGCCCTTGAGCTCGCGGAAGGGGGTGTCCTTGCCCGTCGGCGGGTTGCTCAGCGCCTTGCGGTTGAGGGTGGCGATGCCGCGGCACAGCTGCTGCTCGAGGTTGGCGTCGACCAGCACGCCGTCGTTGAGGACGAAGCTGGCGTTGCCGTTGAGCGCCTCGACCCAGGCTTTCTGGCTGTTGCCGCGGGTGTTGAACTTGGCGTCCAGGTCGAGCTGGCCCTTGATCGGCGAGGGTTGGTCGTCCTTCTTCAGCAGCGGCTCCAGCGGCATGCGGCTGAAGCGCTGTTCCAGGCTCAGCATCGGCTCGGCCTGACGCACATCGATGCGCCCGCTGCTGACGAAGCTGCCGCCCTGCAGCTTGCCGCGCAGCTCTTCCACCGTGATCAGGCCGCCGCGGCCGTTGGCCTTGAGGTTGATGTCGCTGAACTGGTGTTTTTCATAGCTGAGCTGGCCCAGGTTCAGTGCCAGCTGCAGATCGAGCTTGCGCAGCTGATCCACCGGCAGCACTTTCTCGCTGCTCCAGGCCTGCTGGGTCGGGGCATTGGGCAGCGGGGTGGTGCCGTCCTTGCCGGCACCGGCGATGCTTTCCTTGACCTCGGCCTTGCGTGCGGCACCGGCACTGTCCTGGGCTTTCGGCGGCAGATAGCGGTTCAGGTCGAGCTTGTCGCCCTTGAGGTCGGCGCGCAGCGCCTGCCTGGCGAAGTCGGTCACGCCCAGCTTGCCGGTGAAGGTGCTGCCGTCGAGCTTGAGATTGAGCTCCTCGAGCATCATGCCCTTGTTCGAGCCGTTCAGGCGGCTGACCAGTTCGAACTGGCTGAGGCTGTTGGCGGCCTGCATGGGCGGCAGTTCGACGCCGATGCCTTCGAGGAACTCGCGCAGGTTGAGCGGGGCGATGGACAGGCCGCCGGAAAGCTTGGCGTCCTTGTCCAGTTCGCGCGCCTTTATCTCGCCGAGAGCGCGCAGCTGGTTGGCGGAAAGCTTGAGGCCGTTCCATTCGGCGATATTGGCGGCCAGGTCGACCAGCAGCTGGCCCTGGGCGGAGAAGTTCAGGGTCTTGCCCTTGAGCGGCTCACCGGAGGCTTCGCCGGCCAGCTTGAGGTCTTCGAACTGGTAGCGCTTGAGCACGCGGTCGAAGCGCAACTGGCCTTCGACCTCGCTGCGTGCACGCAGCACCGGCTGGTTGGTGCCGAAGAAGGCGCTGAACTTGACCGGAATGCTGGCGCCTTCGCGGATGGCGCCGGTTTTCAGCTCGATGTTCTCCAGGGTGAATTGCTGGCCCTTCTGCGCGTCGCTGTAGTCGATGCGCGAGTTGCTCAGGGTCAGGCTGTCGATATCCAGCTTGACCGGCTGGCCGGCCGGTTTCTCGCTGGGCTGGCTTGGCGGCGCATCACCCTCCGGCGCCGGCTCGCTGGGGGCGGGTTGCGTGGCGCTGGCCTGGGCCGGGCGGCCGACGCCTTCCCAGTTGCCGCGGCCCTTGTCGTCGCGCTGCAGGTTAAGGTTGAGGCCGTCGACACGGATGTCGCTCATCTGCACTTCCTTGCGCAGCAGCGGCATCACGCGCACCGACAGGCCGATCATGCGCAGGTCGGCGAAGGGCTTGTCCGGGGTGTCGGCACTGGCCAGGGTGGCGTCGGTCAGTTCCAGGCCCAGCCAGGGGAACAGGCTCCAGCCGATATCGCCCCTGAGCTGCAGCTCGAGGTTGGCCTTGTCGCGGGCGATCTGGCGGATCTCGTCCTTGTAGTCGTTGGGGTCGAACAGATGAGTCAGAGCGAACAGCAGCGCCACTACGATCAGCAGCAAGCCGAGAAGGAAGAGGCCCAGGATCTTGCCGAGCGCTTTCATGGACGAGTCCTTGTTTCGATAACGAAAATTGCGGGCGGCCGAGGGTGGCGCGACCGTCTCTGATGGGCGCCGAGTATAGCCTTACAGAGCCCTGGCGACCCGCTCGGCGATGGCCAGACTGGCGGTGAGTCCTGGCGATTCGATGCCGAACAGGTTGACCAGGCCGGGCAGGCGGTGATCGGCAGGGGTTTGGATCAGGAAGTCGGCAGCCGGTTCCCCAGGCCCGCTGAGCTTGGCGCGCACGCCGGCATAGCCGGGTTGCAGGCGGGTTGCATCGAGTGCCGGGAAGTAACGGGCGATGGCAGCGGCGAAGGGTGCGCGCAGCTTCTCGTCGACCTGGTAGTCGAGGGTTTCCAGCCAGCGCACGTCCGGGCCGAAGCGCAGTTGCCCGGCCAGATCGAGCGTGGCATGGATGCCCAGACCGGCCGTATTGGCCTCCGGCATCGGATAGATCAGCCGGGAGAACGGCGAACGCCCGCTGTAGCTGAAGTAGCGCCCCTGGCACAGGTGCAGCGGCGGCACCGGCAGGCCTTCGATGGTGTCGGCCAGGCGCTGGGCGAAGGGGCCGCCGGCGTTGATCACCCGTTGTGCGCGCAGGGTGAAGGCCTCGCCCGCACTGTGGCCGCTGACGATCCAGGCGTCGCCGTCACGCTGCAGGCGTTCGACGCGGCTGTGCAGCACCAGTTGTGCGCCGCGGCTCTCCGCCACCGCCAGCAGCGACTGCAGATAGGCATGGCTGTCGATGATGCCGGTGCTCGGCGAGAGCAGGGCGCGGACACCGCGCAGGACCGGTTCCAGCTCATGCAGGCGTGGCTGGTCGATCTGCTGCAGATCCGTTACGCCACAGGCCTCGGCGTTGCCGGCCAGCGCCTCGAGCTTGCCGATTTCGCTTTCCTGCACCGCCACCAGCAGCTTGCCGATCCGCCGGTGCGCCACGCCGTGCTGGTTGCACCAGGCGTACAGGCGTTCGCGGCCCTCCAGGCACAGCTCGGCCTTGAGCGAGCCGCGCGGGTAATAGAGGCCGGCATGAATGACCTCGGAGTTGCGGCTGGAGGCGTGGCTGCCGATCAGCCCCTCTGCCTCCAGAATCAGCGTATCGGGTTTGCCCAGGCGGGCGGCGCAGGCCAGACCGAGGGCGCCGGCGCCAATGATCAGGGTGTCGACTTCGTGCATGGCTCTATCGGTGTGTTTGCTGGTTGGCGGGAGCATAGCAAGAGCTGCGTTGCGCTCTCGGGAAAGGGCATGTCGGTCTGCGTGGTTCATCCCGACCATCGCCGGTAGCCGTTGCGGCCCCGGCGCGCCTATAATGCTGGCCTTTTTCCGTTGGCAATTCGTGGAGCTGGTGATGGCCGAACGTACGGCATTCGTCGAGCGCAACACCCTGGAGACCCAGGTCAAGGTCTCGATCAACCTGGATGGCACCGGCAAGGCCAAATTCGACATTGGCGTGCCGTTTCTCGAGCATATGCTCGACCAGATCGCCCGTCATGGCCTGATCGACCTCGATATCGAGTGCAAGGGCGATCTGCATATCGACGACCACCACACCGTCGAGGACGTCGGCATCACCCTCGGCCAGGCCTTCGCCAAGGCCGTCGGCGACAAGAAGGGCATGACCCGCTATGGCCATTCCTACGTACCGCTGGACGAAGCGCTGTCGCGCGTGGTGATCGACTTCTCCGGTCGCCCCGGCCTGCAGATGCATGTGCCGTTCACCCGCGCCGTGGTCGGCAACTTCGACGTCGACCTGTTCCAGGAATTCTTCCAGGGCTTCGTCAACCACGCGCTGGTGTCGCTGCACATCGACAACCTGCGCGGGCACAACACCCACCACCAGATCGAGACCGTGTTCAAGGCCTTCGGCCGTGCGCTGCGCATGGCGGTGGAACTGGACCCGCGCATGGCCGGGCAGATGCCTTCGACCAAGGGCTGCCTGTAAATGCAGACGGTAGCCGTAATCGACTATGGCATGGGCAACCTGCACTCGGTGGCCAAGGCGCTGGAGCATGTCGGCGCCGGCCGCGTGCTGGTGACCTCCGACGCCAAGGTGATCCGCGAGGCCGACCGCGTGGTGTTTCCCGGCGTCGGCGCGATCCGCGACTGCATGGCCGAGATCAGGCGCCTGGGCTTCGACGAGCTGGTGCGTGAAGTCAGCGCCGACCGTCCGTTCCTCGGCATCTGCGTCGGCATGCAGGCGCTGCTCGAGCGCAGCGAGGAGAACGACGGCGTCGACTGCATCGGCCTGTTTCCCGGCCAGGTACGCTTCTTCGGCAAGGACCTGAACGAGGACGGCGAGCGCCTCAAGGTGCCGCACATGGGCTGGAACGAGGTCAGTCAGGCGGTCAAGCACCCGCTGTGGCATGACATCCCGGACAATGCGCGCTTCTACTTCGTGCACAGCTATTACATCGAGGCCGGCAAGCCGCAGCAGGTGGTCGGTCGCGGTCATTACGGCAAGGACTTCGCCGCGGCACTGGCCGAGGGCTCGCGCTTCGCCGTGCAGTTCCACCCGGAGAAGAGCCATACCCATGGCCTGCAGCTGCTGCAGAACTTCGCCGCCTGGGATGGCCGCTGGTAATGGCCCGCAGCAAGGTTCCCGGTCTTGCGCTCGAGCCTGCCCAGGAGCAGGCCGCGCTGCTGATGCTGCAGCGCTTTCTCGATGAGCGTTTCGAGCTGCAGCTGGGTACCTTCGAAGTGCAGGAAGTTCTCGACCAGATCACCCGCGAGCTGGCGCCGCACTATTACAACAAGGCGATTCTCGACGTGCAGGCGCACCTGAAGGACAGGTTCGAAAGCATCGAGAGCGACCTCTGGGCGCTCGAAAAGAGCTGAGCGCCTTACCGAATTCAAACTTGAGCAGGTTCAACCGATGCTGATTATCCCCGCTATCGATCTCAAGGACGGCGCCTGCGTGCGTCTGCGTCAGGGCCGCATGGAAGACTCCACGGTATTTTCCGATGACCCGGTGAGCATGGCCGCCAAGTGGGTCGAGGGCGGTTGCCGTCGTCTGCATCTGGTCGACCTGAACGGCGCCTTCGAAGGTCAGCCGGTCAATGGCGAAGTGGTCACCGCCATCGCCAAGCGTTACCCGAACCTGCCGATCCAGATCGGCGGCGGCATCCGTACCCTGGAAACCATCGAGCACTACGTGCGCGCCGGTGTCAGCTACGTGATCATCGGCACCAAGGCGGTGAAAGAGCCGGAGTTCGTCACCGAGGCGTGCAAGGCCTTCCCCGGCAAGGTCATCGTCGGCCTGGACGCCAAGGACGGTTTCGTCGCCACCGACGGCTGGGCGGAAGTCTCCAGCGTGCAGGCCACCGATCTGGCCAAGCGTTTCGAGGCCGATGGCGTGTCTGCCATCGTTTATACCGACATCGCCAAAGACGGCATGATGCAGGGCTGCAACGTCGAAGCCACCGCTGCGCTGGCTGCCGCCAGCAAGATTCCGGTGATCGCCTCCGGCGGCATCCACAACCTCGGCGATATCGAGAGGCTGCTGCTGGCGCGCTCGCCGGGCATCATCGGCGCCATCACCGGCCGCGCCATCTACGAAGGCACCCTGGATGTGGCCGAGGCCCAGGCCTTCTGCGACAGCTTCAAGGGTTAATGGGTAGGGTGCGCGGCGCGCACCGCTGACGGTCTACCGGTGCGCGCGGCGCACCCTACGAGAGAAGTCGACATGGCACTGGCCAAACGCATCATTCCTTGCCTGGACGTGGACAACGGCCGCGTGGTCAAGGGCGTCAAGTTCGAGAACATCCGCGATGCCGGTGACCCGGTGGAGATCGCCCGTCGCTACGATGAGCAGGGCGCCGACGAGATCACCTTCCTCGACATCACCGCCAGCGTCGACGGTCGCGACACCACCCTGCACACCGTCGAGCGCATGGCCAGCCAGGTGTTCATCCCGCTCACCGTCGGTGGCGGCGTGCGCACCGTGCAGGACATCCGCAACCTGCTCAATGCCGGTGCCGACAAGGTATCGATCAACACCGCCGCGGTGTTCAACCCCGAGTTCGTCGGCGAGGCCGCGGCGCGCTTCGGCTCGCAGTGCATCGTCGTCGCCATCGACGCCAAGCGCGTGTCTGCACCGGGCGAGCCGGGCCGCTGGGAAATCTTCACCCACGGCGGACGCAAGCCGACCGGCCTGGATGCCGTGGAGTGGGCGCGCAAGATGGAAGGCCTGGGTGCCGGCGAGATCCTGCTCACCAGCATGGATCAGGACGGGGTGAAGAGCGGTTACGACCTGGGCGTGACCCGCGCCATCAGCGAGGCCGTGCGCGTGCCGGTGATCGCCTCCGGTGGCGTCGGCAACCTGCAGCACCTGGCCGACGGCATCCTCGAAGGCAAGGCCGACGCGGTGCTGGCCGCGAGCATCTTCCACTTCGGCGAGTACACCGTGCCGGAGGCCAAGGCTTATCTGGCCAGCCGTGGCATCGTGGTGCGTTAGAGGCCTGCCTGTTCGGACCGCGGCCGTGGTCCGCAGCGGCGCTCGAGTGAGCGCCGAGCCGGCCTGCCCGCCATCCTCAGTAACAAAAGCTGCGGGCGAGTCGACGGCAAAGTGCCAGCGATCCGGCTAACATTGCCCATCATTCCCAAAACTTATGGCCCTGCATTTCGCAGACGGCTATTGCCTGCCGATCTTTCCGACACGGAGTCCCCATGTTCCTCATTCGATTCTTGACCGTCCTGGCCCTGTCGTGTGGCCTCAGCCTGGCGCGCGCCGAGCCGCTGGTGCTGCTCACGGAGAATCTGCCCCCCTTCAACATGTCGATATCCGGCACCAACTACGCCCGCGACGATGGTGTGACCGGCATCAGCTCCGACATCTTGCGTGCGGTGTGCGAGCGCGCCGAGATGGAGTGTCAGCAGATCCTGCGTTTCCCCTGGCAGCGCGTGTATCAGCAGACGCTGGACGATGTCGGTTACGGCCTGTTCTCCACCGCACGCACGGCGGAGCGCGAGAGCCTGTTCAAATGGGTCGGGCCCATCGCCAGGAACGAGTGGGTACTGTTCGCCAAGGGCGACAGCCCGATCCAGCTGGCCAGCATTGAGGACGCGCGCCGTTACCGGATCGGTGGCTACAAGGGCGACGCCAAGACCCAGTTCCTCCTGGACAGAGGCCTGGAGGTGCAGACCGCGCTGCGTGACACCGAGAACGTCCGCAAGCTGGAGCGTGGGCAGATCGACCTGTGGGTAACCTCCAATCAGGCTGGTCGTTTCGTGGCGCGTCAGGAAGGCATGGAGAACCTCAGGGTCGTGCAGCACCTGCATACGGCCGAACTCTATCTGGCCCTCAACCTGCAAACGCCCGATGAGGTGGTGCAGAAGTTGCAGGCTGCGCTGGATGCATTGCGTGCCGAGGGTGCGCTGAAGAACATCGAAGCGCGTTACTGAGGCACACTGCCAGTAATCGCTGGGCCGGGGAGGGCTCGGCGGTTATGCTGATGGCGTCTGCTACACCTAGAAAGAGAAAATGCCATGTTCAAACGCCTGCTACTCGCGCTAGGCGGCACCCTTGTGGTGCTGACCGGTGCTGCGCGCGCCGAAGTGGACCCGAACTACAGCGTGGTCCTGCTGACCGAGAACTTCCCGCCGTACAACATGGCGATCAATGGCAAGAACTTCGCCCAGGAAGACAACATCGACGGCATCGCCGTGGACATCGTCAAGGAGATGTTCAAGCGTGCCGGGGTCAAGTACAACCTGACGCTGCGTTTTCCCTGGGATCGCATCTACAAGCTGGCGCTGGAGAAACCGGGCTACGGCGTCTTCGTTACGGCTCGTCTGCCGGAGCGTGAGCAGCTGTTCAAGTGGGTCGGCCCGATCGGGCCGGATGACTGGGTGCTGCTGGCCAAGGGCGACAATCCCATCAACCTCGCCAGCCTGGACGAGGCCAAGCAATACCGCATCGGCGCCTACAAGGGCGATGCCATCTCCGAATACCTGACCGAGAAGGGCGTCGAGCACAGCGCCTCGTTGCGTGACCAGGAAAACGCCAGGAAGCTCGTGGCCGGTCAGATCGACCTCTGGGCCACCGGTGATCCCGCGGGTCGCTACCTGGCCAAGCAGGAGGGCATTTCCGGCCTGCGCACGGTGCTGCGTTTCGACAGCGCCGAGCTGTACCTGGCGCTGAACCGGGACGTGCCCGACGAGATTGTCGCCAGACTGCAGGCAGCCCTCGACCAGATGCGCAGCGAAGGCTTCGTCGACGATATTCTCAACAGCTACTTGTAAGCACCGAATACGCGGCCGGCCATGAGCCGGCCGCTTGCCAAGGAATGGCAGAGTCTGCGAGCCCGGTGACCCGGCCTCGGGGGCCATGCACGGATGTCGCTAGCCATAACCACAAATCACGCGAGCGGAACGTCTTATGCTGAATACTCTGAAGAAAAGCCTGTTTGTCGCCCTGTTTCTCGCCACCGGCTTCGCCCACGCGCAGCTGCCGGCGGATTACAAGGTGGTGCTGCTGACCGAGAATTTCCCGCCCTTCAACATGGCGGTGGACGACAAGAACTTCGCCCGCGACGACGGCATCGACGGCATCAGCGCCGACATCGTGCGCGAGATGTTCAAGCGTGCCGGCATCGACTACACCCTGACCCTGCGCTTTCCCTGGGATCGCCTGTACCGCCTGACCCTGGACAAGCCCAACTACGGCCTGTTCTCCACCACCTACACGCCCGAGCGTCAGCCGCTGTTCAAGTGGGTCGGCCCGCTGGCCAAGACCGGCTGGGTGCTGCTCGCGGCGCCGGGCAACGACATCAAGGTGTCGAGCCTGCAGGACGCCGCCCAGTACCGCATCGGCGCCTACAAGAACGATGCGGTCAGCCAGCATCTGGAAAGCCAGGGCCTGCAGCCGATCAATGCCCTGCGTGATCAGGAGAACGTGAAGAAACTGGTGCGCGGGCAGATCGACCTGTGGGCCACCACCGACCCGGTCGGCCGTTACCTGGCCAAGCAGGAAGAGGTCAGCGGCCTCAATACCGTACTGCGCTTCAACGACGCCGAGCTGTATCTGGCGCTGAACAAGGACACTCCGGACGAGGTCGTCGAGCGTCTGCAGAAGGCGCTGAACGAGATGCGTGCCGAAGGCTATATCGACGATATCACCGAGAATTACCTGTAATTCTGTTCGGTGCGAAACCGCAGGGTCGCGTGGCGTCGCACTGGGCCGTGCGCCCCTAGGCTGGCAGGGCCTCATAGCCGGTGCGCATGGCGCACCCTACGGGGGTTGCGAGCGCCCTAAGGCGAAGAAAAAGCCCGGACAGTTGTCCGGGCTTTTTCGTTGCGCCATGCGGCCTCAGTTGCCGCGGGTGACGCTCAGGCCCTTGAGCAGGTTGAGCGCCTGGCTCAGCTGGTAGTCGTCGTCCTGCGGGCGTTCGGCGCGGGCGGCCTGCGCGGCCTTGCTCGGGCGATCGGCGCCGCCGTTGCCGTTGCCCAGGTGACGTTGCAGATCGGCTTCCTTGACGCCCTCGATATCCTGTTCGCGAGTCACCTTGGCGCGCGCCACTTCGATGTCGGGGACGATGCCCTGGGCCTGGATCGAGCGGCCGTTGGGGGTGAAGTACAGCGCAGTGGTCAGCTTCAGGGCGCGGTCGTTGTTCAGCGGCAGCACGGTCTGCACCGAGCCCTTGCCGAAACTGTCGGTGCCCATCAGCACCGCGCGCTTGTGGTCCTGCAGGGCGCCGGCGACGATTTCCGAAGCCGAGGCGCTGCCGCCATTGATCAGCACCACCAGCGGCACGCCCTCGCTGGCGTCGGCCGGGTCGGCATTGAAGCGCAGCTCGGAGTTGGCCAGGCGGCCCTCGGTGTAGACGATCAGGCCGCTCTTGAGGAAGTGATCGGTGACTTCCACCGCCGCCTGCAGCACGCCGCCGGGGTTGTTGCGCAGATCCATCACCAGGCCGCGCAGCTTCTTGTTGCCGTTCTCCTGGCGCAGCTTGGTCAGCGCCTTGCCGACTTCCTCGCCGGTGTTGACCTGGAACTGCGAGATGCGCAGGTAGCCGTAGCCGTCCTCGAGCATCTGGCTCTTGACGCTGCGTACCTTGATCACCGCGCGCGTCAGGGTCAGGTCGAACGGGCGGCCGCCGTCGCGTACCAGGGTCAGCTCGATCTTGCTACCGGCCTTGCCGCGCATCTTGTCCACGGCCTCCATCATCGACAGGCCCTTGGTCGGCTGGCCGTCGATCTTGACGATCAGGTCGCCGGGCTGGATGCCGGCCTTGGACGCCGGGGTGTCATCGATCGGCGAGACCACCTTGACGAAGCCATCCTCCATGCCGACCTCGATGCCCAGCCCGCCGAACTCGCCGCTGGTGCTCTCCTGCAGTTCGAGGAAGGCCTCCGGCTCGAGGTAGGCCGAATGCGGGTCGAGGTTGCTGAGCATGCCCTTGATGGCATTTTCCAGCAGGGTCTTGTCGCTGACCGGCTCGACATAGGCGGCCTTGATGCGGTCCATCACCTCGGCGAAGGTGCGCAGATCATCCAGCGGCAGCGGTGCCTTGCCGCCCGCCGCCGCTGCCGGCGCGGGGGCAGGCTCGGCCGCGTGCAGGGCTGGAACGCCGAGCAGCAGCCCGAGGGCCAGGGCCAGGCAGGTGGGGCGGAAGCGATGAGACATGAAGACAACTCCTAGGTAAATGAAGCGCCACCAGGCTGCAGCCTGATTATCCCTGCGCGCGGCACCACTGTGCCGGATCACTCGGGCGACCGTTCTGGCGAATGGCGAAGTACAGCGCCGAGCTGTCCTGACCGCCGCTACTGCCGACGGTGGCAATGGGTTCCCCGGCCTTGACCAGGTCGCCCGCATTCTTCAGCAGGCTCTGGTTGTGGCCATACAGGCTCAGATAACCGTTGCCATGATCGAGAATGACCAACAGACCGGCGCCACGCAACCAGTCGGCGAAGACCACGCGCCCACCATGCACGGCGCGCACCTGGCTGCCAGCGGGGGCGCCGATCAGGACGCCATCCCATTTAGTACGAGCGTCGCCGCCGCGCGGGGTTCCGTAGCGTGCTACCAATCGGCCATCGACCGGCCACGGCAGCTTGCCGCGGGCACTGGCGAAGGGCCCGCCGTAGACGGCGCCTGAGCTGACCAGCGGACCGCTGGGCTGGCTGGGCTGCTGGCTGCCCGGGCGCGCCTGCTCGGCCTGCTGGGCCGCCAGCGCGCGCTTGCGCGCCTCTTCGGCTTCGCGAGCCTGGCGGGCCAGGGTTTCCTCGATGGTCTTCAGTACGCGACCAAGCTCGGCCTGTTCCTGCTGGCGTGCTTTCAGGCGCTGATCCCGGTTGCTGAACTCGCTGTTGAGCTTGGCCAGCGCCTGCTGGCGCTCCTTGCGCGCCTCGGCGAGCTTGGCGTGGCGTTCGTCGAGACTGGCCTTCTGCACCTGCAGCTGGGTCTGGTGGGTGACGATTTCCTGCTCGACATTGGCCAGTTGGCGCAGGGTTTCGTTGAACGCGGAGAGCTGTTCGAGACGCGCCTGGCTGAGGTAGTCGTAATAGGTGAGGGTGCGCGAGAACTTTTCCGGGTTCTGCTGGTTGAGCAGCAGCTTGACGTACTCCTGGCGCCCGCTCTGATAGGCGGCGCGGGCCTGGATGGCGATCAGGCGTTGCTGTTCAGTGCGCGCGCTCTGGAGTTTTTTTTTCTCCTGGTCCAGGCGCTGGATTTCCTGCTCGCTGCTCTTGAGCTCGCGCTGCAATTCCTTGACCTGACCTTCCAGCGTGCCCATCTCGGTTTCGGTCTTCTTCAGCTGCTGCTGCACGCCGGATTTCTCCTGCTGCAGTTTCTCCAGCATCTTCTTCAGTTCGGCCACATCCTGGCGCGCCGCTTCCAGCTGGCGCTGGGTATCGGCGCGCTGATCGGCGAGGGCCGGAGCGATCAGGCTGCTGAGCAGGAGCAGGGCAAGGATGCGAAGCATGGGCGAGGCGACACCGGAGGGCGAATTGAGGCCTAGTATGCCCGCGCCGCCGGGCAAAAAAAACGCCCCGGGCCTCACGGCGCGGGGCGTTTCCTGTTTTCTGCCGATTATTCGAGCTCGACGATGGTCTTGCCGGTCATTTCCGCCGGCTGCGGCAGGCCCATCAGGGTCAGCAGAGTGGGCGCCACGTCGGCCAGCACGCCGCCTTCGCGGATGCGCGCCGGGCGCTCGCCGACATAGATGAACGGCACCGGCTCACAGGTGTGCGCGGTGTGCGCCTGGCCGGTGCATTCGTCTTCCATCTGCTCGACGTTGCCGTGGTCGGCGGTGATCAGCGCCTCGCCGCCCACCTTCTGCAGCGCCTCGGTGATGCGGCCGACGCAGGTGTCGAGGGTTTCCACGGCCTTGACCGCCGCCTCGAACACGCCGGTATGGCCGACCATATCGCCGTTGGCGTAGTTGACGATGATCACGTCGTAACGCTGGTTCTCGATGGCATCGACGATCCTGTCGGTGACTTCCGGCGCGCTCATTTCCGGCTTCAGATCGTAGGTGGCGACGTCCGGCGAGGGGATGAGGATGCGCTCTTCGCCCTCGAACGGCTCTTCGCGCCCGCCGGAGAAGAAGAAAGTGACGTGGGCGTATTTCTCGGTCTCGGCGATGCGCAGCTGGGTCTTGCCGTTCTTCGCCAGGTATTCGCCGAGCACGTTGGTCAGCGCTTCCGGGGCGAAGGCGGCGGGCGCCGGGATGCTCGCCGCGTACTGGGTGAGCATGACGAAGCCGACCTGCGGCGCGCGCTTGCGCTCGAATTCCTTGAAGCCGGGCTCGACGAAGGCGCGGGTCAGCTCGCGGGCGCGGTCGGCGCGGAAGTTCATGAACACCACGGCGTCGCCCTCTTCCACCTGCACCGGCGCGCCGATGGTGGTGGCCTTGACGAACTCGTCGCTCTCGCCACGCTCGTAGGCAGCCTGCAGGCCTTCCACGGCGCTGGCGGCGTTGAACTGGCCGGCGCCGTCGACGATCAGGTGGTAGGCCTGCTCGACGCGGTCCCAGCGGTTGTCGCGGTCCATGGCGAAATAACGGCCGGTCAGGCTGGCGATGCGGCCCTTGCCGAGTCGGGCGAAGGCGGCGTCGAGCAGCTCGATGGATGGCTGCGCGCTTTTCGGCGGGGTGTCGCGGCCGTCGAGGAAGGCGTGCAGGTAGATCTTCTCGGCACCGCGTCTGGCGGCCAGCTCGGCCATGGCGACGATGTGATCCTGATGGCTGTGGACGCCGCCATCGGAGAGCAGACCGAGGATGTGCACGGCCTTGCCGGCGGCCACGGCCTTGTCCACGGCCTGGTTGATCGCCGCGTTATCGAAGAACTCGCCGTCGCGGATTGCCTTGGTCACGCGGGTGAAGTCCTGGTACACCACGCGACCGGCGCCGAGGTTCATGTGGCCGACTTCGGAGTTGCCCATCTGCCCGTCCGGCAGGCCCACGTCCATGCCGCTGCCGGAGATCAGGCCATGCGGGTAGGTGGCACGCAGACGATCGTAGACCGGCGTGTTGGCGGCGTGGATGGCGTTGTATTCGGGTTTGTCGCTGTGACCGAAGCCGTCGAGGATGATCAGAACCAAGGGTTTTGGCGTGGCACTCATTAAGCTGGCTCGCTCTGCGTCTGAGGGGGCAATGAAACAGCCCGGCATTTTAGGGTCAAGCGCCCGGCGCGTCACTGCCGGACGGGGTTTGGCCGACCTGTGGGCCTGTGTATACTGGCCGGCATTTTACCGTCCTGGGTCATATAGATGTTCGCCAACCTGATTGAATTCATCATTAACCACTATGTACTGAGCGGATTGTTCGTCGTGCTGCTGGTGGCGCTGATCGTCACCGAAATGCGCAAGGGCGGTCAGAGCCTGTCCAGCCGCGAGCTGACCGCGCTGGTCAACAGCGAGCAGGGCGTGGTGTTGGATATCCGTGCGCAGAAGGAGTTCTCCGCTGGGCACATCGTCGATTCCCTGCACATTCCCTATGACAAGGTGGCAGCGCGCATCGCCGAGCTGGAAAAGCACAAGGCCAAGACCATCGTCGTCGTCGACGCCATGGGTCAGCATGCCGGCAGCATCGCCCGCGAGCTGAAGAAGGCCGGCTACACCGCCGCCAAGCTGTCCGGTGGCATCGCCACCTGGCGTGGCGACAACCTGCCGCTGGTGAAGTGACATGGCCGACGTGGTCATCTATTCCAGCGACTGGTGCCCCTACTGCATCCGCGCCAAGCAGCTGCTGGCCAGCAAGGGCGTTGACTATCAGGAGATTCGCGTCGACGGCCAGCCGGCCGTGCGCGCGGAGATGACCCGCAAGGCCGGACGCACCTCGGTACCGCAAATCTGGATCGGCAGCACCCATGTGGGCGGTTGCGACGATCTTTACGCCCTGGAGCGCGCCGGCAAGCTCGACGCCCTGCTGCAGAGCCCCGCATGAAACCGCAACGTTAAGGAAGGCAAACGCCATGACCGAGCAAGCCAACAGCGGCGCCGCCGCTGCCGAGTCGCAGAACCCGCAATTCTCCCTGCAGCGCATCTACGTCAAGGACCTGTCCTTCGAGGCGCCGAAGAGCCCGGAAATCTTCCGTCAGGAGTGGACCCCGAGCGTCGGTCTGGACCTCAACACCCGTCAGAAGACCCTGGAAGGCGACTTCCACGAAGTGGTGCTGACCCTGTCGGTGACCGTGAAGAACGGCGAAGAAGTCGCCTTCATCGCCGAAGTGCAGCAGGCCGGCATCTTCCTGATCAAGGGCCTGGACGCTGCCTCCATGAGCCACACCCTCGGCGCCTTCTGCCCGAACATCCTGTTCCCCTACGCCCGTGAGGCGCTGGACAGCCTGGTGACCCGCGGCTCCTTCCCGGCGCTGATGCTGTCGCCGGTGAACTTCGACGCCCTGTACGCCCAGGAGCTGCAGCGCATGCAGCAGGCTGGCGAAGCTGCCGCGCACTAAGCGACGCTCCGCTCGCAAACGCCGCGTTCCTGGCAACAGGTTCGCGGCGTTTTGCTTTTTGCAGGGTGCGCTGTGCGCGCCGGTGACGGGGAGCGTGCCTTACTCGGCTTCGGCAAAGCCGTTCTGTCGCCAGGCCTCGTAAACGGTCACGGCCACGGTGTTGGACAGATTCAGGCTGCGGCAACCGGCGCGCATCGGCAGGCGCACGCGCTGCTCGGGTGGCAGGGCGTTGCGTACTTCCTCCGGCAGGCCGCGGCTTTCCGGGCCGAACAGAAAGGCATCGCCCGGCTGGTAGGCGATCTCGTGGAAGGGTTGCGAGCCCTTGGTGGTGAAGGCGAACAGGCGGGGCTGACCGAGGCTGTCCAGGCAGCTCTGCAGATCGGGGTGGCGCTTGAGCGTGGCGTACTCGTGATAGTCCAGGCCGGCGCGGCGCAGGCGCTTGTCGTCCAGTTCGAAACCCAGTGGCTCGATCAGGTGCAGTTGGCAGCCGCTGTTGGCGCACAGCCTGATAATGTTGCCGGTATTGGGTGGAATTTCCGGTTGAAAGAGGATGACGTGGAACATGCAGGGCTCCGAACACAGGGATGACCGCCATTCTACGCCGGTCGAGGATCCTCGGCCGCGACTTCGCTGGCGCTTCGTGGGCTCGGTGATGCTCATCGCCTTTCTCGTCGGCATGATGCTCGGCCGGCTGTTCGACCCGCCGCCACTGCGCATCGAGGATGCCGAGCCCTGGGCCGAGGGGCTGCAGCTGCATTTCAACCGCGAGCCGCAGGCACATGCCGAGCCTGTCGGCGGCGCCCTGGTGTATCGCTACGAGAATGCCTACGGCCGCGAGCGTGAGGGTCAGCTGAACCTGGCGCTGGGACTGGTCAACTGGCGCGTGCAGCGTGATGGACGGGATCTGCTGCTGGTGCTGGTGTCACCGCGCCCGCTGGCGGGGCAATGGCACGGTGCGCAGGAGGATGGACGCTGGCGTGCACGACTGGCACTGCGTCCCGAATAAAGAGGGGGATTCCCCGGCCTGCCTGTACCAAGGTCCCCGAAACGGGTGGCGCCGTGCTCGTTGGCGAGCGGCGGCGCGTTGTACATGACGCGCGGTGGCGTCAAATAAAGAAGGGGATTCCCCGGCCTGCCTGTACCAAGGTCCCCAAAACTGGGTTTGCCTTAGCCTATGCAGGGCGTGTGCCAATTTTATTACCGGGTCTGGAAAGCCTGTTTATCGCGGGCTGTAGGGCCCCAGGCGAGAGTCATGGCGCCATTTGCGGCGCCACGGTGCACCAGCTTGCAGCGCGATGCACCGATGGCGCACCACGCTGTGTTCCGGATCGCTGCCCCGGTCAGCGCGGCAGCAGCTTCAGCGTCGCCCGGGCGTGCGCGGCCACGTCCGCTTCGCTGAGGTGTTGCGGCTGGTACTTCCCGGCCACGTGTGCCGCTGCCTGATCCTGGTAATGGGCATCGAACGGCACGCCGCTCTGCCCTACCGGAATGCCGCCAAGCGCCTTGTCGGCGTCGGCCAGATCCACCAGGCGCCGAGTCGAGGGGCCGTATACCACCGGCCAGGGCGCGGGGCCGACCTTGTGCGACAGGTTGTTCGGCGTTTCATGGCCGCCGGGCGCGGCGAACGGGCCGACATTGAACAGCCGGTTCAGCGGCTGCTGCTGACCCAGCGGATGTTCGTGCGTCAGGGTGTGGGCACGGCCCCAGGTCCATGCGCGGCTGTCGTCGCCGAGCTGGCTGCGCAGGTGGGTGAGGCTGGCGCGCCAGGCCGCGGCGACGATCTGCGCACGTGTCTCGCGCTGCCCGCTGCCCTGGCGATTCCACCAGGGCGAGTCGGCAGCCGCGGTCAGGCGCGGCAGGGCGGTGTCCAGCACGCGGGTCAGCAGCAGGCTGTCGAACAGGGCTTCGCCCAGCTCGTCGGCCATCGCCTCGCGGGCCAGTTGGTAAGTCAGCTGATTGAACAGGGTGGCGGCCACTGAATCGAGCGGGTGATCGCCATTCCACTCGGCCAGCAGCTGCACCAGCGCGCGCTCCTGATCGTCTGCGGCGGCGGCGCGCAACTCGTCCAGCAGCGGTGCCAGCAGGCGCGGTCCATAGCCGGTGCCGGGGTCGAGCTGCAGCGCCTGGCTGTTTTCCAGATCCCATTTCACCGCGGCGTCGCCGAGGCGCTGGTTCAGGCGCTGGCCGCGGTCGGGCAGGTTGTAGTAGCCGGGAATCTCGATGCCGCTGGCGGGTACCGGCTGGTAGTTGGCCGAGAGGATGTAGCCGCGCGCCGGGTTCTCTTCCTGCGGGTTGGCGCTGAACGGATGCCACCCGGGCTTCTCCGCTTCGCCGCTGGCGCCGTCGAGAATGAAGTTCGGATTGACTCCGGCGGGGCGCAGTGGCAGCCGGGCCGCCGCCCACCAGCCGATGTCGCCGCTGGCGTTGGCCCAGACCACGTTGAGCCCGGGCGCTTCGATCTTCTGCGCGGCGGCGCGGGCCTTGTCCAGGCTGTCGGCGCGGTTCAGCTGGTAGAAGGCGTCGAGAATCGGGTTGTCGGTTTCCAGAAAGGCCCACCACAGGGCGATCGGCGTGCTGCCGGCGTTCTCGCCCAGGGCATCGTTGATCAGCGGGCCGTGCGGCGAGCGGCGCAGGGTCAGGCGCACCGGCTCGCCACCTTTGACCGCGATGGTTTCGCTGCGGCTTTGCAGGTCCACCCAGCGGCCCTGATACCAGACCTGGTCGGGGTTGTCCGGGTTGACCCGCTCGGCGATCAGGTCGACGTCATCGTTCTGGAACATGGTCAGGCTCCAGGCGAAGTCGCGGTTGTGCCCCAGCGAGGCGACCGGGTTGAGCGCCTGGTGGTAGCCGTACAGCTCGAAGCCGGGCGCCTGCAGATGTGCCTCGTACCACACCGCCGGTACGGCGAAGCGGATGTGCGGGTCGCCGGCCAGCAACGGCTTGCCGCTGGCGGTGCGGCTGCCGGCGACGGCCCAGGCGTTGCTGCCTTCGAACTGCGGCAGTCCGCTGCCCTGCAGCGCCGCGTGGCTGAGGCGGGCGATGGCGGCCAGGTCCTGCCAGTCGCCATCGGCGAGCGCGGTGCCGACCACGCCCTGCGGATGCCAGTCGAGGTCGAACACCTCGAGGTAATCGGCGCCGAGCTGGTCGCGCACGTGGGTCAGCAGCGGCTCGGTACGGAAGGCGGCGGCGAAACTGTAGGCCATGTAGCCGGCCACGCTGAGGGTGTCGGCGACGCTGAAGGGGCGCGGCTCGATGCCCAGCAGGTCGAACTCCAGCGGCAGGGGGCGGCTGGCCTGGTACTGGTTGATGCCGTCGAGGTAGGCCAGCAGGGCGCGGCCGGCCGGGCTGTCGCGGTCGAGGCGAGTGGCGTACTCGTCGGCATGGGCGCGGATGCCCAGGGTGCGGAACAGGCGGTCGGTGGCCACCAGCTTCTCGCCGAGCACCTCGGCCAGCTCGCCTCGGGCCAGGCGCCGGAGGATTTCCATCTGGAACAGGCGGTCCTGGGCGTGCACATAGCCCAGGGCGCGGTACAGGTCGGCTTCGTGCTCGGCGCGGATGTGCGGTACGCCACGCTCGTCGTAGCGCACGGTGACTGGCGCCTGCAGCTGGTCGAGGCGAAGCTCGCCGTCGCGCAGTGGCTGTTTGCCGTGCAGATACCAGCCCAGGCCGCCGCCAGTGACGGCGACCAGCAGGGCAACGGCAGTCAGGGTGCGTTTCATTGCCAATCCTTGTTGTTATCGTCGCGCTGCATTGTGCGCAGGCGGCCGGCGCACGACATTGACCAAATGCCGCGCGGCTGAAAGTCTATGGTCAATGACCGCCGAGAATCGCCATGGCCGATAGCGAATTCGTTGCCCTGACCCATTCCTCCACCCTGCGTCGCCTGCTCTACGAGGCGCTGACCGCCCTGGGGCTGGATCCCACCGACACCTATCGGCGCGCCTATGCCGGCGCGGCGCTGGCCGCGCCGCTGCTGGAGGCGCGAGAGGACCACGACAGCGCTCCGCGCTTCTGGCAGGCGCTGGAAGGCATCAGCGGCGACGTCGACATCGGTCTGCACCTGGGGGAGGTGATGCAGCCGCGTCCGATGGATGTGGTCGGCTACCTGCTGCTGGCGGCGCGGGATCTGCGCCAGGGCCTGCAGGCCTTCGTGCGCTTCCAGCACATACTGTCCGGCGGTTTCGCCGCCCGTCTGGAGGAGCAGGGCGAGCAGGCGCGGCTGATCATCGACCTCAACTACCGCGGGGTTGGCTCGCTGCGCCAGCAGATGGAATGCCTGGCCGTGCTGCTGGCGAAGATGCTCGCCGCAGCCGCTGGCGAGCTGCCCCTGCTGGGCGTCGATTTTCGCCACCGCGCGCCGCGCCGGCTTGCCGAGCACCGGCGCCTGCTGGGTGTCGAGCCGCGTTTCGCCCAGCCGCACGATGCGCTGATTCTGCCGCGCGCGATGCTCGCTCGGCCGTCGCGCAGCGCCAGCCCCAGGCTGTTCGAGGTGCTCAGTGCAGAGGCCGAGAAGCAGTTGGCCGAGCTGGTGGAGAACCAGTTGCTGGCTCGGGTGCGCTACTGGCTGGAGCTGAATCTCGGCTCTGCGCCCTGCACCCTGGAGCACTGTGCATCGGCGTTGGGCAGTAGACGCGGCGCCCTGCAGAAGGCGCTGAGCGAGCAGGGCAGCAGCTTTCGTGCCCTGCACGACGAAGTACGCCGCCTGCGCGCGCTGCGTCTGCTGGATCAGGGGCTGGGTGTGCGTGAGGTGGCGCGCGCCTGTGGATTCGCCGAGCTGTCGCCGTTCTACCGCGCCTTTCGCCGCTGGCAGGGCGGCACGCCGCGAGGTCTGGCGCCGCGTCACGGTTCGCATGGAGCGTGAAGGGCATGCCGCGCGGGCGCCGTATCCGCTGACAGATCCGCTGCCCGGGTTGCGGCGCTATCCCACTGCAATCGCGGCTCGCGGTTCAGCCGTCGCTCGGCTGGGCCCATTCGCAGAAGCAACCGACCGCCAGGGTATTGCTGGCATCGACCGTGCGGCCTTCGGCCAGCGCTTCGAGTATCGGCTCGATGAAGCTGTTGCTCGAATTGCACACCAGCCCTTCGCTGTAGGGGCCGAAGTAGGCCAGCCGGCCTTGCCGGTCCCAGATCGCGACGGCGGGGCTGGCGGGCAGATCGGCACTGCCGGGCATCGACTCGATCGGCTGCAGCGCCGCCAGTTCGGGCGGCAGCCTGCCCCTGCCGCCAGGCTTCTGCACGACGTGAAAGGTAACGCCCTGCGGCGCATAACGCTGCACCAGCTCGGCCAGGTGCTGCTGATTGCCGACGTTGCACGGGCAGGCCGGGTCCCAGAAGTGCACCAGGCGGATAGCGCCGGGTCCGCTCAGCTCGGCAGGCAACTGCAGCTCGGCACCGGAGAATACCGCCGCACGCTCGTCAAAGGTGCGCATATAGCGCGTCTCGAACCAGCGGTAGGCCAGCAGCATGCCGACCAGCCAGGCCAGGGCGAGCAGCGCGATGAGCAGATTCTTGCGCGAAAGACGGAGCATGGCAGGCGCCGGGCGGAAAAGGGCGTGTAGCTTGCCACGATGCGCCTGGCAGCTGAATATCGCAGCCATCGTTGCCATACCGTCACAATCTGCCCTTTGCCCTATGGAAAGCCCCATGTCAGAGCCCTTTCAGCCCGAGCAACTGCGCCCTCTGCTGCGACCCTTGGCCGCAGCGCGCCTCGATTTGCCGGCGCTGCAGGCCTATCGCAGTTTCTACGGGCTCGATCTGAGCGCTCGCCATGTCGGGCTGGACAACCGCCTCGGCAGCTTCAACGCCGCCGGCTATCAGATTGCCGTACAGCTCTGGGCGCCGGCCGAACCGTGCGGCACTCTGCTGCTGCTGCACGGCTACTACGACCATATGGGGCTGTACCGCCACGTGGTCGACTGGGCGCTGGCCATGAACTTCGCCGTGCTCGCCTGCGATCTGCCGGGCCATGGGCTTTCCAGCGGCGCGCGCGCCAGTATCGGCGACTTCGCCGAGTACCAGCAGGTGCTGGCCGGCTTGTTCGAGCAGGCCGCCGAGCTGGGGTTGCCGCAACCCTGGCACCTCTGCGGGCAGAGCACCGGCGGGGCGATTCTGCTGGACTACCTGCTGACCGGCGCCCAGCGTCCCGAGCTGGGCCAGAGCATCCTTCTGGCGCCACTGGTGCGGCCGCGTGCCTGGGCCTGGTCGAAGCTCAGCTACCGCCTGCTCAGCCCCTTCGTGCGCGAGATTCCCCGGCGTTTCAGCGAGAACTCCAGCGACGCCACCTTCATCGATTTCGTTCACAACCTAGACCCGCTGCAGCCGCGCAGCCTGCCCACCGCCTGGGTCGGCGCGCTGGCCCAGTGGGTGCCGCGCATCGAGGCGGCGGCGCGCAGCGAGCACAGCCCGCTGATCATTCAGGGTGAAGCGGACATGACGGTGGACTGGCGTTACAACCTCGAGGTGCTGCAGGACAAGTTCCGCCAGCCGGAGATTCTGCGGCTGACGGAGGCCCGGCATCATTTGGCCAACGAGAACGAGGCGCTGCGCCAGCGCTACTTCGACTTTCTGCGCGAGCGACTGGCGTAGGAAGCCTTTGCTCCAGGCTGCGCTGGGCGGCCCCCAGGACATCCGCGCCGTTCAGATTCCCTGCGGCGCCGGCTCCAGGTCGGCGGTGCTGACGCCTACGGCCAGGCCGGCGCGCAGGGCCTGCAGGGCGGCCTGGTAATAGGCCTTGCCGTCTTCGGACTGGGCAAACTCGACGAACTGCTCCAGTTCCGGGTCACTCAGGTCGCGGTAGACGTGCAGCAGGGTGTTGTCCAGATCCTGCTCGATCTGCGCCATCAGGCGGGCACGCTGGCCGTTGAGCAGGCTCTGCGCCTGGCCGCCGCCGAGCAGGCCGGGAATCATCTGGCTGAGGCTGTCGGCTGCCACGCCGGCCAGCGCCAGGCTGACTTCGGCGCCGGCTTCTTTGGCCGGCAGGGCCTGGGCCAGATGACGAATCAGCAGGCGGCGGGTGGCATCGGCATCGGTGCGCGGCAGGCCGTTGGCATACTTGGCCAGCTGATCGCTGCGGGTGGCCAGCTGTTCGGCGGCGACGACCTTGCGGCCCAGCTCGGACTGGAAGAAGGCCAGCGCCGGCTGCGGGTCGGTCAGCTCCATGCGCAGGCTGTGCTGCGCGCGCTGGTCGATGGCGGCAGCGGCGAAGCGGCGATTGCTGTTGTCCACCAGGGCCTGATACACCGCCGGCGGCAGGGTGCTGCGGTAGCGTTGCTGGGCGGCATCGAGCGCCTGATTGAAGTGCTCGCGCTGTTGCGGCCAGCCGGCGGCCTGGTACAGGCGCAGGTGATCGTCCGCCAGGGCCGGCAGACCCAGGCCAATCAGCAACAGGGCAAACAAAACGCGCATCGGGAACTCCTTGGCAAACTATCCTGGCCGCCCGCAGGGCGCTGCGGCCGGCTATTTTCGGTGGCGGGTCAAGGCTTGTCGAGCCGTGTCGAGCGACGGCACGGGCGCTGATACAATCGCCGCCATGAACGAACTCAGCCTGCAAGACAGCTTTTCCAGCCTTATCGACGACCTCGCCAGCCAGGGCTGGTCGCAGCGGGCGCTATTCGCCCCAGAAATTCTGACCCGCGAACTGGCTGCGGAGTGCCATAAGCGTGCACGCAGTGGCGAGCTCAGCGCAGCCGGCGTCGGCCGCGGCGGCGCCTTGCAGGTTCAGGAAGGCATTCGCGGCGATCATATCCAGTGGCTGGAGCCCGGGCAGAGCGCGGCATGCGACCGCTATCTGGCGCTGCTGGACGAGTTGCGTCAGGCGCTCAACCGTGCGCTGTTCCTCGGCCTGGAGGACTTCGAGGGCCACTTCGCCTGCTACGCGCCGGGTGCCTTCTATCAGCGCCATGTCGATCGCTTCCGCGATGACGACCGGCGTACGGTCTCGGCGGTGTTCTATCTGAACGACAACTGGCTGCCCGAGCAGGGCGGTGCGTTGCGGTTGTATCTGGCCGATGGCCGTGAGCATGACGTGCTGCCCGAGGCCGGCACCCTGGCGCTGTTCATGTCCGGCGACATGCCGCACGAGGTGCTGCCGGCCACGCGTGAGCGGCTGTCGCTGACCGGCTGGTTCAGGCGCCGCGGCAGCGGGCCGCTCTGAGTGCGGCGGGCCTGCGCGGTGGCCCGCCGAAGCCTTCAGTGGCCCCAGACCTTGATGGTGCCGTTGATGTCGCGGATATCGCGCAGGGCAACGTTGCCGATGCTGGTATCGCCGATATACAGATCGCTGGCCACGCGAGCACGGATCACCAGTTTGCCCAGCGGGCCGAGTTGCTGGTTGATCGCGGTCAGATTGGGCAGTTTCAGCTGCAACTGGCTCTGGCCGTTGCTGCCCTTGACCACGTCCACTTCCAGGGTCGGCACCTCCAGACCCAGAATCGGCACGCTGGCGCCCAGCTGGGCCGGGCCGAGAGCGTAACCGTCGCAATCGGTGGGTTTGAGGCAGCCGTTATCGATCTTCACGTTGCGTAGCGACAGGCTGCCGCCGTCGTCCTGCCAGCGCATCTCGTCGATGCGCGCCATCAGATCGAGACGAATGGTGATGCCGGCCTGGCCGCTGATCTGGCTCAGGCTTTCATCCTCCAGCGCCTGCAAGGCGGCCTGGGCCGAGGGGGCGAGCAGCGCCGCAGCGCACAGCAGCGGCAGAAATGGCGTACGAAATGGCTTGGGCATGAACGGGAACCTCCCTGGTTGGCATGAAAGTCGCGCAGCGACGCCTTCCTTATCAGCTTCTCCCGTCGGGAGAGGGGGCGCGTGGCGCCGGATGAGGGAGGGCATGAGCGTTGGCCGCGCAAGTCTGGTGTGGCCATGCCCGGTGCGCCATGGGCCAGGTCCGCTTCCCGCCGAAGGATAGGCCGCGGCGCTCGCATCAGCGCGGCTCCAGGCCGCTTTGCCGGTGGCCGGCACGAGGGCTGACGGCGCTGTTACCGACGGTTACTCTGATGCCGGCAAGGGAGAGAAACGATGCACAAGATACTGGTCAGCCGCTGCCTGCTCGGGCATCGGGTGCGCTATGACGGAGGCGCTAACGGCCCCTTCGATCAGCTGCAACGGTGGCTGGACGAGGGGCGGGTGGTGGCGCTGTGTCCGGAGGTGGCCGGCGGCCTTCCTACGCCGCGTCCGCCAGCGGAGATTCGCGGCGGTCAGGGCGGCGCGGTGCTGGACGGCCTGTTGCCGGTGCTGACGATCGAGGGCGAGGACGTTACGGCCGCGTTCGTCGACGGCGCCGAGCAGGCGCTGGCGCTGGTGCGCCGGCACGGCATCCGCCTGGCCCTGCTCAAGGCGCGCAGCCCGTCGTGCGGCAATCTGGAAAACTACGATGGCAGCTTCAGCGGCGTGCGCGTGGCGGGTGAGGGCGTCACCGCTGCGCTGCTCAAGCGAGCAGGGGTCAAGGTGTTCAACGAGGGGCAGCTGGACGAGGCCGCCGCCGAGTTGGCGCGGCTGGAGCAGGCGTGATGTGGCACGGATGCGATGCGTGGCACGAAACTATCGCCATCTGTCGTAGGTGCGCGCGGCGCACATGAAAAAGGGGAGGCCGAAGCCTCCCCTTTTTGTGTGCGGCGGCGTGCTTAGAACAGGACGCGGCTGCGGATGGTGCCATTGACGCGCTGCAGCTTCTCCAGCGCCAGGTCCGAGTACTCGGCGTCGACGTCGATCACCACGTAGCCGACCTTGTCGTTGGTCTGCAGGAACTGGCCGGAGATGTTGATGCCGTTGTCGGCGAATACCTTGTTGATCTCGCTCATCACGCCGGGAACGTTGGCATGGATGTGCAGCAGACGGTGCTTGCCCGGATGCGCCGGCAGGGCCACTTCGGGGAAGTTGACCGAGGACACCGAGGTGCCGTTGTCGCTGTACTTGACCAGTTTCTCGGCCACTTCCAGGCCGATGTTGGCCTGCGCTTCGGCGGTGGAGCCACCGATGTGCGGGGTGAGGATCACGCGATCCAGTCCGCGCAGCGGGCTTTCGAACTCTTCGTCGTTGGACTTGGGCTCGACCGGGAACACGTCGATGGCGGCGCCGATCAGGTGTTCGTCCTTGATCGCGTTGGCCAGGTGATCCAGCTCGACCACGGTACCGCGCGCGGCGTTGATCAGGATGCCGCCTTTCTTCATGGCGCGGATTTCCTTCTCGCCGATCATCCACTGGGTGGACGGCAGCTCCGGCACGTGCAAGGACACGATGTCGCACAGGCCCAGCAGTTCGTACAGATCGCCGATCTGCTGCGCGTTGCCCAGCGGCAGCTTGGTCACGGTGTCGTAGAAGTACACCTGCATGCCCAGGGCCTCGGCCAGTACCGAGAGCTGGGTGCCGATGGAGCCGTAACCGATGATGCCCAGCTTCTTGCCGCGGATCTCGAAGGAGTTGGCCGCCGACTTGATCCAGCCGCCGCGGTGGCAGGAGGCGTTCTTCTCCGGAATGCCGCGCAGCAGCAGGATGGCCTCGGCCAGCACCAGTTCGGCCACCGAACGGGTGTTGGAGTAGGGCGCGTTGAAGACGGCGATGCCGCGCTCGCGGGCGGCGTCCAGGTCGACCTGGTTGGTACCGATGCAGAAGCAGCCGACGGCGACCAGCTTCTTCGCGCAGTCGAAGACTTCGGCGGTCAGCTGGGTGCGCGAGCGAATACCGATGAAGTGGGCATCGGCGATCTTTTCTTTCAGCTCTTCACCCGACAGCGCGCCCTTGAGGTACTCGATGTTGCTGTAGCCGGCGGCCTTCAGAGTGTCCACGGCATTCTGGTGGACGCCTTCGAGAAGAAGGAACTTGATCTTGCTCTTGTCGAGAGAGGTCTTGCTCATCGGAGTACCTGTTGTCCCAGGGATGTTGGCAGGGAAGGGCTGAGAAATTCAGCCAGCGCCCGTAGATCACCGCATGGCTCGATTCACGGGGTGCGTATGCTAGCATGTTCGCCTTTTTCAATGCTCGGTTGCGACCTGAATGGTTCTCAGGGCGACCATGAATCCTTTGAGAGTTCTGTAGATGACCACCCCTGCCCAGATCGAAGAGCTGAAGACCCTGGTTGAACCCGGCAAGGTGCTGACCGACGCCGATTCCCTGGAGGCCTACGGCAAGGACTGGACCAAGCATTTCGCCCCGGCGCCTTCGGCCATCGTCTTCCCCAAGAGCATCGAGCAGGTGCAGGCGATCGTGCGCTGGGCCAACACGCATCGCATCGCCCTGGTGCCGTCCGGCGGCCGCACCGGCCTGTCGGCTGCCGCGGTGGCGGCCAATGGGGAAGTCGTAGTCGCGTTCGACTATATGAACCAGATTCTCGCCTTTAACGAGTACGACCGCACCGCGGTGTGCCAGCCGGGCGTGGTGACCAAGCAGCTGCAGCTGTTCGCCGAAGACAAGGGCCTGTACTACCCGGTGGACTTCGCCTCCTCGGGTTCCAGCCAGATTGGCGGCAATATCGGCACCAATGCCGGCGGGATCAAGGTGATTCGTTACGGCATGACCCGCAACTGGGTGGCCGGCCTGAAGGTGGTCACCGGCACCGGCGAGCTGCTGGAACTGAACCGCGACCTGATCAAGAACGCCACCGGCTACGACCTGCGCCAGCTGTTTATCGGTGCCGAAGGGACGTTGGGCTTCGTGGTCGAGGCCACCATGCGCCTGGATCGCGCGCCGAAGAACCTCACCGCGATGGTCCTCGGCACCCCCGATTTCGACTCGATCATGCCGGTGCTGCATGCCTTCCAGGGCAAGCTCGACCTGACCGCCTTCGAGTTCTTCTCCGACAAGGCCCTGGCCAAGGTGCTCGGCCGTGGCGACGTGCCGGCGCCCTTCGAGAGCCAGTGCCCGTTCTACGCCCTGCTGGAATTCGAGGCGACCACCGAGGAGGTGGCCAACCAGGCGCTGGAAACCTTCGAGCACTGCGTCGAGCAGGGTTGGGTGGTCGACGGTGTGATGAGCCAGAGCGAGCAGCAGCTGCAGAATCTGTGGAAGCTGCGCGAGTACATCTCCGAGACCATCAGCCACTGGACGCCGTACAAGAACGACATCTCGGTCACCGTCAGCCAGGTGCCGGCCTTCCTCAAGGACATCGACGCCATCGTCGAGGCCAACTACCCGGACTTCGAGGTGGTGTGGTTCGGCCATATCGGCGACGGCAACCTGCACCTGAACATCTTGAAGCCCGAGAACCTGAGCAAGGACGAGTTTTTCGCCAAGTGCGCGGTGGTCAACAAATGGGTGTTCGAGACCGTGCAGAAGTACAACGGCTCGATCAGCGCCGAGCACGGCGTGGGCATGACCAAGCGCGACTACCTGCACTACAGCCGCAGCGAGGCGGAGATCGCCTGCATGAAGGCGGTCAAGGCGGTGTTCGACCCCAACGGCATCATGAACCCCGGCAAGATCTTCGCATAACCGTAGACGCCCGCTGACCGCGGGCGTTTTCGTATCCGACCTTGCGTCGGTTAAGGTACCTGACCGGCCACAAGCCGGGATGACCACAATACGAACAACACAGGAGTCGGTGATGAGCTATCAGCACCAGTACGTCGACGGAACCACCGTCCACTTTCCCCTTGGCAAGGTCGTTTGCATCGGCCGCAACTATGCCGAGCATGCCGCCGAGCTGAACAACCCGGTGCCCAGCGAACCCTTGCTGTTCATCAAGCCGGGCTCCTGTGTGGTGCCGCTGGACGGCGGTTTCAGCATCCCCGAGGATCGCGGCTCGGTGCATTACGAGGCGGAAATCGCCGTGCTGATCGGCAAGCCGCTGTCATCGAGGCCGGATGCCGAGGAGGTGCGTGACGCCATCAGTGGCTTCGCTCCGGCCCTGGACCTGACCCTGCGCGACGTGCAGGCCAAGCTCAAGGAAAAGGGCTACCCCTGGGAAATCGCCAAGAGCTTCGACGGCGCCTGCGTGCTGGCGCGCTTCGTGCCCGGCGATGCCATCGAGGACCTGGCCGATATCGGCATCCGCCTGAGCATCAATGGCGAAACCCGCCAGGACGGCAACAGCCGCGACATGCTCAACCCCATCGTTGCGATGATCCAGCACATGGCCGGGCACTTCGCCCTGCAGCCGGGCGACGTGATCCTCACTGGCACGCCGGTGGGAGTCGGCGCGCTGAACCGCGGCGACGAGCTGGTGCTGGAGTTGGTCGGTCACAGTAGTTTCACCAGCCGCGTGCTATAACCCCTGACCGCCGCCCGACGGGCGGCGGAACTCTTTTCGACAGCGGATGTCGGATTGCCATCAAGCAGCCGAGTCGTCGCCGATGTCCCTTCCCCGTTTCCGCCTGTTACGCCCCCGCTACTGGTTGTCCGGCATCGCCGTGCTGGCGCTGGGCGTCGTGGTGCAGACCCAGCATCTGGACGACCGCGCCCTGCTCTGGTGGCAGGAGGGCAATACCCCTCTGGTCAATCGCCTGGCCAGCGTCTGGCTGCCGGGCTACCGTGCGGTGATTCAGGCCAGGGCCCTGCCGGGTCTGGAGAAGGATGAAACCTCCGGCCTGACCTACAACCCCGTCACCGGCACCCTGTTCGCCGTCACCGGCAAGAACCCGCTGCTGGTGGAGCTGTCGCGTCAGGGAGAGATACTGCGGCGCATCGAGCTGATCGGTTTCGCCGACCCCGAAGGCGTTGAGGTGCTCGGCGACGGACGCCTGGCGATCATCGACGAGCGCCGCCGGCAACTCACCACCATCTCCCTGCGCGATCATGACCTGAGCCTGGATGCCGCGGATTTTCCCGGCTTCGACCTTGGCTTTGCCGACGCCGGCAACAAGGGCTTCGAAGCCATCGCCTGGGATGCACGCAGCCGCAGCCTGATGCTGGGCAAGGAACGAGGCCCGATGGGGCTGTTCAGCCTGCCGTTCCCCGGCGAGGACGGCGCTGCCGGGGTGATGCAGCCGTTCAGTTACGGCGACCTGGGCATGCGCGATATCTCTTCGCTGAGCATCGATGCGCGCACCGGTCACGCGCTGGTGCTGTCCGACGAGTCGCGCATGCTGCTGGAGATCGACCGTGCCGGCCAGCCGGTCAGCTTTCTCAGCCTCAGCGCCGGCCGCAACGGCCTCGCCAAGAGCATCAAGCAGGCCGAGGGCGTCACCATGGACGAGGAAGGCAACATCTACATCGTGGCCGAGCCCAACCTGTTCTACGTATTCAGCAAGGAGCCGGCAGACGCCGGATGATGGGCAATTAAGCTTGGCTTAAGCGGCGATTCAGTCTGGCTTCAGCTTGCCGCCCTAATCTGACCCCGTCATTTACGAACAACGAGGTCAACGCCATGAAACGTACCGCTTTCGCTCTGATGGTTCTGCCACTGCTCAGCACCGCTGCCTTCGCCACCGGATACACCGGCCCGGGCGCCACGCCGCAGGTCACCACCGTGGCCGCCGCACTGGAGGCCGCCGACGATACTCATGTTGTGCTGGAAGGGCAGATCGTCAAGCGCCTGCAGGATGAACTGTATGAATTCAAGGATGGCACCGGCACCATCCAGGTCGAGATCGACGACGAAGACTGGCCGGGCCAGAGCGTTTCCGAGAACGCCAAGGTGCGCCTGACCGGTGAGGTCGACAAGGACTTCAACAGTCGCGAGATCGACGTCGATCGGGTCGAACTGATCAACTGATCGAAGTGTCCGTATGCCCGCCGCGCCTCGAGCGTGGCGGGCTTTTCCGTGTCAGTTAGAGAATCTTCGCCATGCGTCGCCTGCTTACCATCAACCCCTGGCTGTATCTGTTGTGCTTCGTGCTGCTGGTCGGTGCCGTTCTCGGCCAGCAATACCGGCTGTTCGAGCGGGTCTGGTTTTCCGTGCAGGAGTGGCAGCATGGCGAGCAGTGGCGCGAGCATTCGCTGTGGCTGGGCGACTATCGGGTGGCGATCGAAGCCAGGCCGATCAGCGGCATCAGCGATGTCTCGGCGCTGACCTTCGATCCGGACCGGCGCAGCCTGTTCAGCGTCACCAACAAGCCGGCCAAGGTCATCGAGCTGAGCCTGGAGGGCGATCTCAAGCGCACCATCGACCTGCAGGGTTTCGGCGACCCCGAGGCCATCGAATACGTGGCGCCTGGCACCTATGTGATTGCCGATGAGCGCGAGCAGCGCCTGGTCAAGGTGCGCATCGACGACGCCACCCGCGTGCTCGACGCGGCCGACTTCCAGCAGCTCTCCCTGGGTATCGGGCGCAACGGCAACAAGGGCTTCGAGGGACTGGCCTACGACGCCGCCAACCAGCGCCTGCTGGTGGCCAAGGAGCGCGACCCGGTGCGCATCTTCGAGGTGCTGGGTTTCCCCCATATCGATGACAGCCGTCCGCTCGCGCTGCAGGTCAACACCGATCCCAAGCGCGATGCGCGGCTGTTCGTGCGTGATCTGTCGAGCCTGGACTTCGATGCCGCCACCGGCCATCTGCTGGCGCTGTCCGACGAGTCGCGGCTGGTGATCGAGCTGAACGCCGAGGGCAAGCCGATCAGCACCCTGTCGCTGCTGCGCGGCCAGCATGGCCTCAAGCGCGGCGTACCGCAGGCCGAGGGCGTGGCGACGGACGATGAAGGCACCCTCTACCTGATCAGCGAGCCAAACCTGTTCTACGTGTTTCGCAAGGCGCAGTAGACGCGCCTGCTAGTGCGAGTGGCTCTTGCCGACATGGGTCTGCCCATCGTCCGGTAACGGCTGCACGCCGCCGCTGGCATTGAGCTGGCGCAGAATCGCGCAGGCCTGCGCCTCCTGCGTGCCGTTGCAGCGGTCGCGCAGTTCCAGCAGCTGGTCGCGCAGCGCCTGCAGGCTGTTGATCCGCGCCTGCACATGCTCGATGTGCTCGTCCACCAGGCTGTTGATGTCGGCGCAGCTTTCCCTGGGCAGATCGCGCAGGGCCAGCAGGCGCTGAATCTCCTCCAGGGTCATGTCCAGGGTGCGGCAGTTGCGGATGAACACCAGCCGTTCCAGATGCTCCGGGCCGTACAGGCGATAGTTGCCCTCGCTGCGCGCGGGCGCCGGCAGCAGGCCCTCGCGCTCGTAGTAACGGACGGTCTCCACCTGGCAGCCGGCCTTTTTCGCCAGTTCACCGATTTTCATGCGATGTCCTCCCCAGTGCTTGACCCTATAGTGACTACAGGGTGTGTACTCGGCAACAGTGATCTGAAGGAGGATTTCCATGAGCCGTTGCTGCGACCATTCGCACGAACCCGTTGCCGGGGGCGGGCAGCCCGTCGGGCATGAGCACCACGCTGCTCCCCAGCTGCAGTCTGACGAGGCGCTGGGCGCTGCGTTCACCACGCGCATCCGCATCGAACAGATGGACTGTCCGACCGAGGAGCGCCTGCTCCGCGATGCCCTGGGCAAGCTGCCGGGCGTCGCCGCCCTGCATTTCAATCTGCTGCAGCGCGTGCTCACCGTCGGCCATGACGAAGGCGCGCTGACGCGCGTGCTGCCGGCGATCCGGGCGCTGGGGTTCACCCCGCAGGTGGAAGGGCAGACCGGGGCGCCTGCGCCCGCCGTATCGCCTGCGCACAAACCCTGGTGGCCGCTGGCGCTTGCCGGCGTGCTGGCCACGGCCTCGGAGCTGGTGCATTTCGCGGCGCTCGGTCCCGACTGGCTGGTGGCGCTGCTCGCCGTGATGGCCATCGCCATCTGCGGGTCGAGCACCTACAGAAAAGGCTGGGTCGCCCTGAAGAACCGCAACCTCAACATCAATGCGCTGATGAGCATCGCCGTGACCGGCGCGGTGCTGATCGGCCAGTGGCCGGAAGCGGCGATGGTGATGGTGCTGTTCACCCTGGCCGAGCTGATCGAGGCGCGTTCGCTGCAGCGGGCGCGCAACGCCATTGCCAGTCTGATGGACCTGGCGCCGCCGCGCGCCACGCGGCGCCAGGCCGATGGCAGCTGGCATGAGGTGGACGTGCAGATGGTGGCGGTCGGCGATGTGCTGCGGGTGCGGCCGGGCGAACGCATCGGCCTGGATGGCGAGGTGATCGCCGGTGCCTCGACGGTCAACCAGGCGCCGATCACCGGCGAGAGCCTGCCGCTGGACAAGGGCGTCGGCGACACGCTGTTCGCCGGCACCATCAACCAGGCGGGGTCGCTGGAATACCGGGTGACGGCGGCGGCGCGCGACACCACGCTGGCGCGCATCATCCATGCGGTGGAGGAGGCGCAGGGCTCGCGCGCGCCGACCCAGCGCTTCGTCGATCGCTTCTCGCGCATCTATACCCCCACGGTGTTCGCCTTCGCCCTGGCGGTCGCCGTGCTGCCGCCGCTGCTGGCGGGCGGCGCCTGGCTCGACTGGATCTACCGCGCGCTGGTGCTGCTGGTGGTGGCCTGCCCCTGCGCGCTGGTGATTTCCACGCCGGTGACCATTGTCAGCGGGCTGGCCGCGGCGGCGCGCAAGGGCATCCTGATCAAGGGCGGCGTGTACCTGGAAAGCGGTCGACACCTGGCGCTGCTGGCGCTGGACAAGACCGGCACCCTGACCCATGGCAAACCGGTGCAGACCGACTGCCTGAGCCTGGGCGATGGCGATACGCAGCAGCTCGCGCTGTGGGCTGCCAGCCTGGCGGCGCGTTCCGATCACCCGGTTTCCCAGGCGCTGGCCCGTGCCCTGGAGGGCCAGGCGCTGGCTGAAGTGGAGGCGTTCGAGGCGTTGCCGGGGCGCGGCACCCGCGGCCGTATCGACGGGCGCCTGCTGCACCTGGGCAATCACCGCCTGGTCGAGGAACTCGGGCTGTGCTCGCCGGCACTGGAGCAGCGCCTGGAGGCGTTGGAGCGGCAGGGCAAGAGTGTGGTGCTGCTGTGCGACGAGCAGCGTGCGCTGATGCTCTTCGCCGTGGCCGACACGCTACGCCAGAGCAGCCGCGAGGCGGTGCAGCAGTTGCACGCGCTGGGCGTGCGCACCTGCATGCTCAGCGGCGACAACGCCCACACCGTGGCGGCCATCGCCGAACAGGTCGGCATCGACGAGGCGCGCGGCGACCTGCTGCCGGCGGACAAGCTGGCATGGGTCGAGACGCGTCAGGCACAGGGGCGGGTGGTCGGCATGGTCGGCGATGGCATCAACGACGCACCGGCGCTGGCCAAGGCGCAGATCGGCTTCGCCATGGGCGCTGCCGGCACCGACACGGCCATCGAGACGGCGGATGTCGCGCTGATGGATGACGACCTGCGCAAGATCCCCGCCTTCGTCCGCCTGTCCCGCCAGACCCACGCCATTCTCGTGCAGAACATCGTGCTGGCGCTGGGCATCAAGGCGATCTTCCTGGCCCTGACCCTGGCCGGCGAGGCGACCATGTGGATGGCCGTGTTCGCCGACATGGGCGTGAGCCTTCTGGTGGTGTTCAACGGCCTGCGCCTGCTGCGCAAGTGAAGGAGCCGATCATGCGAATGGAACTGCAGAAAGCCATCGACCAGGCATTTGCCCAGGCGCTGCTCGAGTTGCAGGCTCGGCGCGCCAGCGAGGCGCTGGTCTGGCTGGAGCGGGCGCATATCCTCAGCCAGCGGCGGCCTCTGCTGCATGCCCGTTCGCATTGGCTGATGCTGCGCGCGGGCTGGCAGTTGGGTGATAGGCGCGAGGTGCTGGGGCAGATGCCGCGCATGGTCGCGGCGCTGCTGTTCTCACGCGTCTGGGTGCCCAGCGGCAATACCGGGCGGGCGCGGGTCAGCGCCTTGCGGCCGATGCCGATCAGCGAGGAGCTGCGCCGCCTGCTGGAGTAGGGTGTCGCGGGGCCGCCTAGGTCGTGTGCACCACAGCTTGCGCTATCTCTGGTGCGCACAGCGCACCCTACGAAGCGGCGTAGCCCGGATGCAATCCGGGCTACGATTGACGCGAGCGTTGGCGTTTCAGCGCTTGAGCGTTTTCACGCCTTCGGCGGTGCCGAGCAGCAGCAGGTCGGCTGGGCGGGCGGCGAACAGGCCGTTGGTGACCACGCCGACGATGGCGTTGATGTCCGCCTCCAGCTTCACCGGGTCGGTGATCGACAGATTGTGCACGTCGAGGATGACGTTGCCGTTGTCGGTCAGCACGCCCTCGCGGTACACCGGGTCGCCGCCCAGCTTCACCAGCTCGCGCGCCACGTGGCTGCGGGCCATGGGGATCACTTCCACCGGCAGCGGGAAGGCGCCGAGCACCGGCACCAGCTTGCTGGCGTCGGCGATGCAGATGAAGGTCTTGGCCACGGCGGCGACGATCTTCTCGCGGGTCAGCGCGGCGCCGCCGCCCTTGATCAGGTGCAGGCGCTCGTCGCTCTCATCGGCGCCATCGACATAGAACTCCAGCTCGCTGACGCTGTTGAGGTCGTAGACCGGGATGCCGTGGCCCTTGAGGCGCGCGGCCGTGGCTTCGGAGCTGGCCACTGCGCCGTCGAAGTCCATCTTGTGCCTGGCCAGCGCGTCGATGAAGAAGTTGGCGGTGGAACCGGTGCCGACGCCGACGATGCTCTTGCTGTCGAGGCGCGGGAGAATGTGGTCGACGGCGGCCTGGGCCACCGCCTGCTTGAGCTGATCCTGGGTCATGGAGTTCTGCCGGACGGGAAAAGCGCAATTATAGCCATCCACCCCCGCTTCCCGCAGCGCCTGTCATCCGCCCCATAGCGCGGCTGCGGCCAGCAGCAGGCCGGCGCCATCCAGCGCCGCTGCCGGCGGCTCGCCGGCCCAGGCTGGCGCGGGCGTGAGCAGGCTGGCCTGCGTCGGGGCGGGCAGGCCGAGACGCTGGCGAATGGTGGCCTCGTTCAGTTCGGAGCCATCGTCGAAGCGAATCCTTTCGACCACGAAGGCCTTGTCCAGCAGGTAGTTGACGATGACGATGCGTTGCTCGGTATCCAGCTCGATGGACAGCGAGCCGCCCTGCACGCCATACAGGCGCACCTGGTCGGCGGTCACCGGGCCGCGGATCTGCAGGGTGTCGATGTTGCCGGGGGTGGTGTCGTAGTCGTAGATGCGGTGGTTGCTGAAATCCCAGCTGTAGTCGACCTGGTAGTAGTCGTTGCCGGGCCCGCCGTAGAGCTGGTTCCACTGATTGTCGCCGAAGAACATCGGCTTGACGGTGCCACCGTTGAGCACGTCGCTGTGCCGGCTGCCGATCATCAGGTCGTTGCCGCCGCGGCCGAGCATGTAGGTCGGCTGGTCACCTGCCACCAGCCTGTCGGCCCATTCCTTGCCGGTCAGGCGGATGCGCTCGCCGGTGTAGCTGGGCGGATCGTCCGCGGTGCGACCGGGCGGGGCCAGCGGGTCGATGTGGAAGCTGCGCAGAATATCCTTGTCGGTGACCTGCACGGCGCCGAAGCGAAAGCGTTCGATGCGAAACGCGGGGTCGAGGAAGAAGTTGCGTATGGTCACCACTGCCGGCGTGCTGTACAGACCGATCAGCAGGTCGTCCTGATAGCGCTCGAACGGGCCGAACTCTTCCAGGCTCTCGTTGATGATCAGGGTGTCGATGTTGCCGGGCGTGGGGTCGAAGTCGAGGATCACGTCCCGACCGTCTGCGTTGATGTCGTAGGTGTAGTAGTCGTCGCCGAGCCCGCCATACAGGCGGTTCACGCCACCGCCGCCGAGCAGCGAGTCGCTGCCGGGACCGTCGATCAGCACGTCGTTACCATCGCCACCGACCAGGCGGCTCGGTTCGGGGTGGGCGACCAACAGGTCGTCGGCTGGGGTGCCTTGCACGAGCAGGCGGGAGATACCAATGGGCATGGGGAAATCCTCTGGTTGACGATGCACAGCTCGGCTCATGAAAGCAGACTGGCGAAGCGGCCGGAGATTCCGCTCCGCTGGTCGGGTGCCCGGGTGGTCGCGCATGGGGTAGACTCGGCAGCTCCCTTCCAAGCCCTAACGCCTGCGAAATCGCCATGCTCGAACAGTACGTGAAGAAGATCCTCACCTCGCGCGTTTACGACGTCGCGGTGGAAACCCCGCTGCAACCCGCCCGCCAGCTCAGTGAGCGGCTGGGCAGCCAGATTCTGCTCAAGCGCGAGGATCTGCAGCCGGTGTACTCGTTCAAGATTCGCGGCGCCTACAACAAGCTGGCGCAGCTCTCGGCCGAAGAACTGGCGCGCGGCGTGGTTACCGCCTCGGCCGGCAACCACGCCCAGGGTCTGGCTCTGGCGGCCAAGCACTTGGGGGTGAAGGCGACCATCGTCATGCCGCGCACCACGCCGGAGCTGAAGGTGCAGGGCGTGCGTTCGCGTGGCGGCAAGGTGGTGCTGCACGGCGATGCCTTCCCCGAGGCGCTGGTGCATTCGCTGAAACTGGTGGAGGAGAAGGGCTACACCTACATTCACCCCTACGACGATCCGCTGGTGATCGCCGGGCAGGGCACCGTGGCCATGGAGGTGCTGCGCCAGCACCAGGGCCATATCGACGCCATCTTCGTGCCGGTCGGCGGCGGCGGCCTGATCGCCGGCATCGCCGCCTACGTCAAATACCTGCGCCCGGAAATCAAGGTGATCGGCGTCGAGCCGGACGACTCCAACTGCCTGCAGGCCGCCATGGCCGCGGGTGAGCGCGTGGTGCTGCCGAGCGTCGGGCTGTTCGCCGACGGCGTGGCGGTGGCGCAGATCGGCCAGCACACCTTCGATATCTGCAAGCAGCATGTCGACGAGGTGATCACCGTCAGCACCGATGAAATCTGCGCGGCGATCAAGGACATCTACGACGACACCCGCTCGATCACCGAGCCGGCCGGCGCGCTGGCGGTGGCCGGGATCAAGAAGTACGTCGAGCGCCAGGGCGCCAATGGCGAAGTGCTGGTGGGCATCGATTCGGGCGCCAACGTCAACTTCGACCGTCTGCGCCACGTTGCCGAGCGCGCCGAACTGGGCGAGAAGCGCGAGGCGATCATCGCCGTGACCATCCCCGAGCAGCCGGGCAGCTTCAAGGCCTTCTGCGAAGCGGTGGGCAAACGCCAGATCACCGAGTTCAACTACCGCTACCACACCGACCGCGAGGCGCACATCTTCGTCGGCGTGCAGACCCATCCGGAGAACGACCCACGTCAGGCGCTGGTCGAGGGCCTGCGCGCGCAGGGCTTCCCGGTGCTGGACCTGACCGACAACGAGCTGGCCAAGCTGCATATCCGCCATATGGTCGGTGGCCATGCGGCGCAGGTCAGCGACGAGATGGTGCTGCGCTTCGAGTTTCCCGAGCGCCCCGGCGCGCTGTTCAACTTCCTGCAGAAGCTCGGCGGGCGCTGGAACATCTCCATGTTCCACTACCGCAACCACGGCGCCGCCGATGGCCGTGTGGTCGCCGGCCTGCAGGTGCCCGCCGACGAGCGCCACCTGGTACCCGCGGCGCTGGACGCCATCGGTTACCCCTACTGGGACGAGAGCGACAACCCGGCTTATCGCCTGTTTCTCGGCTGAGCAGCGCTTTCGACCGGTAGGGTGGATGACCCGCCAGAGCGCTGGCGGTTTATCCACCCTACGTAATCGCCTGATAACCAAGGAAGCCCCTGATGGAACACTACCTGCTGGTTCGCATTCTCCACGGCGCCCCGGGCGTTCTGCTGCTGCTCGGCCTGGTCGCCCACGGCGTCATGCTGTTCAAGGCGCAGCGCAAGGCTGATGCGGCGGTGCTGGCGCGCAAGCTGCGCGTGACCCTGCTGTTCAGCTTCCCGGCGTTCGCCGTGCTGGCGCTGAGCCTGCCGGTGACCGGCTACTGGCTGGTGGATACCGCCGGCTGGCCGCTGGGGCAGACCTGGCTGCTGCTGGGCAGCATTCTCTATGCGCTGATGATGCTGCTTGGTTTGCTCCTGGCCGGCCGCCTGGCGGCCTGGCGCGCGCTGGGCGATGCGCCGGCACCGACGTCACTCAAGCGTCTGTGCCTGATCTATGCGGGGCTGATTCTGCTGCTCTTGATCGCCATCATGGCGTTGATGGGAGCCAAGCCGGTATGAAGCAGCCGCAGAGCGGCTTCTGATGACCCTCTCCCATTTATGGGAGAGGGTGCCCGAAGGGCGGGAGAGGGCTTGTGGTTCGATGAATCTCGACTGCCAAGCCCTGTAGGTGTCAGGCCGTGCGCACCGGCTGCTGATGCCGGAACCTGCGGTGCGCGCGGCGCACCCTGCGGCGTTTGTGCGGCGTGCGCTCAGCGCAGCGAGATCACCGGCCAGCCGCGTTCGAGGGCGGTGGCGCGCAGCACCTCGTCCGGGTCGACCGCTACCGGGTTGGCCACGGCCTCGAGCAGCGGCAGGTCATTGCGCGAGTCGCTATAGAAGTAGGCGCCGTCCAGGTTGTACCCCGTCTCGGCCAGCCATTCGTTCAGGCGCGTCACCTTGCCGCCCTGGTAGCACGGCGTGCCGGTGATCTGCCCGGTATAGCGGCCGTCCTGCATGCCGCATTCGGTGGCGATCAGCGTCTCCACGCCCAGGCGTTCGGCAATCGGGGCGGTGACGAAGCGGTTGGTGGCGGTGATGATCACCAGCTTGTCACCGGCCTCACGGTGTTCGGCCAGCAGCGCCTCGCCCTTGGCCAGGATGATCGGCTCGATCACCTCGGCCATGAACTCGCGGTGCCACTGCGCCAGTTGCGCCATTTCACTACGACCCAGAATGGCCTGGCTGAAGTTCTGGTAGGCCACCACGTCCAGCTTGCCGGCACAGTAGTCGGCATAAAAGGCGTCGTTGCGTGCCAGGTACTCGGCCGCGTCGACCAGGCCGCGCTGGCAGACGAATTCGCCCCAGCTGTGATCGCTGTCGCCAGCCAGCAGGGTGTTGTCGAGATCGAAAAGGGCCAAGCGCACGGTTCTGTACCTGTTCTGCAAATGTTCGGGGCGCGCCAGAATAGCGGCTTTGGCCGGGCTTTCCCACTGCCTCCAAACCCGCGTTGCTGCTGGACTCGGCTTTGTGGAACAATGCCGGAACTTGCGTGTACGAGGTTGCCTGCCGTGATCGATTCTGATGGTTTCCGCCCGAATGTCGGCATCATCCTGACCAATGATGTCGGGCAGGTGCTCTGGGCCCGGCGCATCAACCAGGATGCCTGGCAGTTTCCCCAGGGCGGCATCAACGATCGTGAGTCGCCGGAAGAGGCGCTGTACCGCGAACTGAACGAAGAAGTGGGGCTGGAAGAGCAGGATGTGAAGATCCTCGCCTGCACCCGCGGCTGGTTGCGTTATCGTCTGCCGCAGCGCCTGGTGCGCACCCACAGCCAGCCGCTGTGCATCGGGCAGAAGCAGAAGTGGTTTCTGCTGCGCCTGACCGGTGCCGAGGACCGGGTGCGCATGGACCTGACCGGTAAGCCCGAGTTCGATGGCTGGCGCTGGGTCAGCTACTGGTACCCGCTGGGCCAGGTGGTCACATTCAAGCGCGAGGTGTACCGCCGCGCACTCAAGGAACTCGCCCCGCGCCTGATAGTGCGCGACTGATACGGACCGCAATCGAGCATGCTCAACACGCTGCGCAAGATCGTCCAGGAAGTTAACGCCGCCAAGGATCTCAAGGCGGCGCTGTCGATCATCGTGCAGCGGGTCAAGGAGGCCATGGGCAGCCAGGTGTGCTCGGTCTACCTGCTCGACGCGGAAACCAACCGTTTCGTGCTGATGGCCACCGAAGGCCTCAACAAGCGCTCCATCGGCAAGGTCAGCATGGCCCCCAGCGAAGGTCTGGTCGGCCTGGTCGGTACCCGCGAGGAACCGCTGAACCTGGAAAACGCCGCCGATCACCCGCGCTATCGCTACTTCGCCGAGACCGGCGAGGAGCGCTACGCCTCCTTCCTCGGCGCACCGATCATCCACCATCGCCGCGTGATGGGCGTACTGGTGGTGCAGCAGAAGGAGCGCCGCCAGTTCGACGAGGGCGAGGAAGCCTTCCTGGTCACCATGAGCGCGCAGCTCGCCGGCGTTATCGCCCATGCCGAGGCGACTGGTTCGATTCGGGGCCTCGGTCGCCAGGGCAAGGGCGTGCAGGAGGCCAAGTTCGTCGGCGTGCCGGGCGCGCCGGGGGCGGCGGTGGGTACTGCGGTGGTGGTGCTGCCCCCGGCTGATCTGAACGTGGTGCCGGACCGCAGTGTCGACGATATCGCCGCCGAGCTGGAGCTGTTCGACAAGGCCCTGGGCTGGGTGCGCGAGGACATGCAGGAGCTGTCCGAGAAACTCGCCACGCAGTTGCGCAAGGAAGAGCGCGCGCTGTTCGACGTGTACCTGATGATGCTCGACGATGCCGCCCTGGGTAACGAGGTGCGCAAGGTCATCAAGAGCGGCCAGTGGGCGCAGGGCGCCCTGCGTCAGGTGGTGCTCGACCACGTCAAACGCTTCGAGCTGATGGACGATGCCTACCTGCGCGAGCGCGCCAGCGACGTGCGCGACCTTGGCCGACGCCTGCTCGCCTACCTGCAGGAAGAACGCAAGACCTCGCTGGTCTACCCGGACAACACCATCCTGGTCAGCGAGGAACTGTCGCCGGCGATGCTCGGCGAAGTCCCCGAAGGGAAGCTGGCCGGTCTGATCTCGGTCACCGGCTCGGGCAACTCCCACGTGGCGATCTTCGCCCGCGCCATGGGCATCCCCACGGTCATGGGTGTGGTCGATCTGCCGTATTCGAAGATCGACGGCATCAAGCTGATCGTCGACGGCTACCACGGCGAAGTCTTCACCAACCCCAGCGAGCTGCTGAGCAAGCAGTACGCCGACGTGGTCGAGGAGGAGCGTCAGCTCACCGAAGGGCTCGATGCCCTGCGCGCGCTGCCCTGCGAGACGCTCGACGGCCACCGCATGCCGCTGTGGGTCAATACCGGCCTGCTCGCCGACGTGGCCCGTGCCCAGCAGCGCGGTGCCGAGGGCGTCGGCCTGTACCGCACCGAAGTGCCGTTCATGATCAACGAGCGCTTCCCCAGCGAGAAGGAGCAGCTCGCCACCTACCGCGAACAGCTGCAGGCCTTCCACCCGCTGCCGGTGACCATGCGCACCCTGGATATCGGCGGTGACAAGGCGCTGTCCTATTTCCCGATCAAGGAAGAGAACCCCTTCCTCGGCTGGCGCGGCATCCGCGTCACCCTCGACCACCCGGAAATCTTCCTGGTGCAGACCCGCGCCATGCTCAAGGCCAGCGAGGGGCTGAACAACCTGCGTATCCTGCTGCCGATGATTTCCGGCACCCAGGAGCTGGAAGAGGCGCTGCACCTGATTCACCGCGCCTGGGGCGAGGTGCGTGACGAAGGCACCGACGTGCCGCTGCCGCCTATCGGCGTGATGATCGAGATCCCGGCGGCGGTCTACCAGACCCGGGAGCTGGCGCGCCAGGTGGACTTCCTCTCGGTCGGCTCCAACGACCTCACCCAGTACCTGCTGGCGGTCGACCGCAACAACCCGCGGGTCGCCGACCTCTACGACTTCCTCCACCCGGCGGTGCTGCAGGCGCTGCAGAAGGTGGTCAACGACGCGCATCTCGAAGGCAAGCCGGTGAGCATCTGCGGCGAGATGGCAGGCGATCCGGCCGCGGCCGTGCTGCTGCTGGCCATGGGCTTCGATTCCCTTTCGATGAACGCCACCAACCTGCCCAAGGTGAAATGGCTGCTGCGTCAGGTCACCCAGAGCAAGGCCAAGGAGTTGCTCGGTCAGGTGATGACCATGGACAATCCGCACCTGATCTACAGCACCCTGCACCTGGCGCTGCGCAATCTGGGCCTGGGTCGGGTGATCAACCCCGCCTCGAATATCCAGGCCTGAAGAAGTAGCCGCTGGCTGCAAACCAGAAGCAAGCCAGGGCGATATCCACGACGCCAGCCTGATCGTGGGGTGCGCCGTGCGCACCAGCGGCCTCTCTGTTGCCGCTGGCTCACGCGTTCGCCTCGTCCGTCCGGGCAGGCGTCATCCCCTCCAAACCCAGCTACCTGCGCACGGCAACCTCGCCCAGCGGCGCGCCGTGGGGGCCGAAGCTGCGCTCGACCAGTTCCCAGCTGCCATCGGCGCCGAGCAGCAGCGCCGAGCTGGCGCGCGTGCCGTAGTTGGCGCTGGCGATGAAGCTGGTGGCCAGCAGGCGCTCCACCGCCGGGCCGACGCCGGTATCGGGCAGCAGGTGCTCGGCGGGCTGCGTGGTGTCTGCCAGCAGGGCCAGCAGGCGCTCGCTGTCCGGTGCGTCCAGGCAATTCTCCAGCGCGGCCTTGGCCCGCTGCAGCTTGGGCCAGGGGCTGTCGAGTCTGGCGTTGGACAGGCCGTAGAGACCTTCCGCCAGGGCGTGCGGCTGGTCTTCCTGGCTGTTGTAGTACCAGAGCTGTCGCCTATCACCGAGCAGCAGGTTGAAGCCGGCGTAATCCGCGGCTTTGTCCGCCACTCGCTGCAGGTAGGCCTGGGGCTCCAGCGCGCTGCGCAGGAAGTCGATCGGCAGCTCGCCGCGCGAGCGCCGCCCGGGCGGCTGGCTGGGGTCGCGGATATTGGTCAGCGCGGCGAAGCGCCCGTCCGCGGTTACCCCCAGCCAGGTGCCGCCTGCCTGCAGGTCGCGTCCGGCGAACAGACCGGGGGCATCTTCCCATTCGCGCAGGGGCCAGGTTGGGCGGCTATAGAACTCGTCACGATTGGCGGCCAGCAGCAGCGGCTGCGGATGATCGGGGCGCCAGGCAAGAACGATCAGGCACATGGGGCGATCCTGGTGTGAGTGTCGCCTAGCAGGCTAGCACGAGCGGTAACCTGGCGTTCTAGCTATCAGATGCACATTCATTCTCAGTATCGCCATCGCTTCGCAAGCCGCAGGGGGCGCGATCACCTGTCCCCGACGCCCGGAGCCTGCCGTTGCCCAGGCAATTCCGTTACCATGCCGCTTTGTTTTTGGGGGTGTCGATGGAACTGCTGCTCTACCTGGTGCTGGGTGCGGCCGCCGGTGTGCTGGCTGGCCTGTTCGGCGTGGGTGGCGGGTTGATCATCGTGCCGGTACTGGTGCTGAGCTTCACCTCGCAGGGTATGCCGAGCGAGATTCTCACCCACCTGGCGGTAGGCACCTCGCTGGCGACCATCGTCTTTACCTCGATCAATTCGCTGCTCGAGCATCATCGCAAGGGCGCGGTGCGCTGGCCGCTGTTCCGCTGGCTGAGCCTGGGGATTCTGCTCGGTGCGGCGCTGGGGGCACTGACCGCGGCGCTGATTCAGGGGCCGCTGCTGCAGAAGATCATCGGCACCTTCGCCATCGTCATCGCCGTGCAGCTGGCGCTGGACCTGAAACCCAGGGCCAGTCGCGATGTCCCAGGCAAGCCCGCGCTGGCGGTGGCCGGTGGGGTAATCGGCTGGGCTTCGGCGATCTTCGGCATCGGCGGTGGTTCGTTGACCGTGCCCTTTCTGGTCTGGCGCAGCGTACCGATGCAGCAGGCGGTGGCGACGTCGGCAGCCTGTGGTTTGCCGATCGCCATCGCCGGCGCGCTGAGTTTCATGTTCACCGGCTGGGGGAATCCGAATCTGCCGCAGTGGAGCGTCGGGTTCATCTATCTCCCGGCATTGCTGGGGATTGCGCTGACCAGCATGTTCTTTGCCCGTTTCGGCGCGCGTCTGGCCCATCGCCTGTCGCCGCGTCTGCTCAAGCGTCTGTTCGCCCTGCTGCTGCTGAGCGTGGGCCTGAGTTTTCTGATCTAAGGAGTTTCTGATGCTGCCTTATCCGCAGATCGACCCGGTGGCCATTGCCCTCGGCCCGCTGAAAATCCATTGGTACGGCCTGATGTACCTGGTGGGTATTGGAGGTGCCTGGTGGCTGGCGTCGCGCCGCCTGGCGCGCTTCGATGCCAGCTGGAGCAAGGAAAAGCTTTCCGATCTGGTGTTCTGGGTGGCCATGGGGGTGATTCTCGGCGGGCGCCTGGGTTACGTGTTCTTCTATGACTTTGCCGCCTATATCGCCGAACCGGCAAAGATCCTGCGGGTCTGGGAAGGCGGCATGTCGTTCCACGGCGGGCTGATCGGGGTGATGTTGGCGACCTGGTGGTTCGGCAAGCGCAACGGCAAGAGCTTCTTCGAGCTGATGGACTTTATCGCCCCGCTGGTACCCATCGGCCTGGGCGCCGGACGCATCGGCAACTTCATCAACGCCGAGCTGTGGGGCAAGGCCACCGATGTGCCGTGGGCGATGGTCTTCCCCACCGACCCTGAGCAACTGGCGCGCCATCCGTCGCAGCTGTACCAGTTCGCCCTGGAGGGCGTGGCGCTGTTCACCATCCTCTGGTTCTATTCGCGCAAACCGCGGCCGACCATGGCCGTGTCCGGCATGTTCGCCGCCTGCTACGGCGTGTTCCGCTTCATCGTCGAGTTCGTCCGTGTGCCGGATGCCCAGCTGGGCTACCTGGCCTGGGGCTGGCTGACCATGGGGCAGATTCTCTGTCTGCCGATGATCCTCGGCGGTATCGGCCTGATCGCCTACGCCTACAAGCGCCAGCCCGTACAAGGAGCCGCCTGATGAAACAGTACCTCGACCTGATGCGCCACGTGCGCGAGCACGGCACCTTCAAGGAAGACCGTACCGGTACCGGCACCTACAGCGTGTTCGGCTACCAGATGCGCTTCGACCTGGCCGATGGCTTCCCCATCGTCACCACCAAGAAGTGTCACCTGCGCTCGATCATCCACGAGCTGCTGTGGTTCCTGCAGGGCGACACCAACATCAAGTACCTCAAGGACAACGGTGTCAGCATCTGGGACGAGTGGGCCGACGAGAACGGCGACCTCGGCCCGGTCTACGGCTACCAGTGGCGGAGCTGGCCGGCGCCCAATGGCGAGTCCATCGACCAGATCGCCAAGCTGATCGAGATGATCAGGAAGAACCCGGACTCGCGCCGCCTGATCGTCTCGGCCTGGAACCCGGCGCTGGTCGAGCAGATGGCCCTGCCGCCGTGCCACGCGCTGTTCCAGTTCTACGTGGCCGACGGCAAGCTGAGCTGCCAGCTGTATCAGCGTTCGGCGGACATCTTCCTCGGCGTGCCCTTCAACATCGCCAGCTACGCGCTGCTGACCTTGATGGTGGCGCAGGTGTGTAATCTGCAGCCGGGCGAGTTCATCTGGACCGGCGGCGACTGCCACCTGTACGCCAACCATATCGAACAGGCCGACCTGCAGCTGACCCGCCAGCCTCTGCCGCTGCCGACCATGAAGCTCAACCCCGAGGTGAAGGATCTGCTGGCCTTCAGATTCGAGGACTTCGAGCTGGTCGGCTACGAAGCGCACCCGCATATCAAGGCGCCGGTGGCGGTGTAGGGCCTGCTCGGGGGGCGGCTCGCCCCTCATTTCCGTTCACCTAGGCCAAGGGGCCGCGCTCGTAGGGTGCGCCGCGCGCACCTGATGGCGCGGACTCGTCCGGGTCAGGGCAACTCTGCCGCCAGGCGCTGCACCTGTTCATGGCGATCGGCCTCTTCCAGGCGTGCGCCGGGGTTGAGCGACGACCATTCGGGATGGGCGCGTGCCACGTTCAGTGAGGCGGGCAGCTTGCCCTGGCGCCACAGGGTTTCCTGCGGGGCGCCGAGGGCGATGGCGTCCATCGCGGCGTGGCCGCGTTTATCCAGTGCCGCCAGCAGTTGCTGCTGACGCAGGGCAAGCAGGCGCAGCACGGCGTCGTCGACGGTCAGCTCGCGCTGGCCCTTCAGTTTTCCCTTCAGTCTTTCCCCGTAATTGCGCAGTGTCTGTGCGCTGCCGCCGATCACCGCGCCCAATGCGGCAGCCGCGCCGAGGGTGATGCCGCCGACCAGCAGATCGACCCCTACGCCGGTGGCGGCGCCCGCGGCCATGCCGCCGCCGACCTTGATACCCAGTTGCTTGAGGGTTTCCGGGTTGAACAGATCGTCGCCCCAGCGGCCATCGAGCAGCGGCAGGTCGACCGCCTTGGCATCGCTGCTGCGGAAGGCGTACAGGCGCAGCAGGGCCTCGACGCAGCGCTGTTCGCGCTGGCGAATGGCTGCGCGCAGCTCACTCACGGCGGCCTGCTCCAGCAATGGCTGAGCGGCGACGCTGCGGCGGCAGGCGGCGCAGTCGATCAGCAGCTCGGCGATCAGGCGCTGACCGGCCTGGCGCCGCGTGCGGCGCTGCGCTTCGTGATCCTCGATCAGGCGCTGCAACTGCGGGCGCGAGCGCTCCAGCAGCAGGGCGAGGCTTTCGTAGAGGCGCCGTTCGCCATCCTCCGGCGGCGCCACGCTGTCGAACGCCACCAGCGCGTGCAGGCCGAGACGCGCCAGGGCCTCGCGCCACTCGCCTTCGCGGTGACTGGCGCTGGCGACGAAGTTGAGCACCGGCAGCAGCGGGCGGCCGCACATGGTCAGCACCGCCAGTTCGTCGCGGTACTTGGCCAGCACTGGCTCGCGCACGTCGATCACGTACAGGCCGGCGTCGGAGGCCAGCAACTGGCGCAGCACCTTGGCTTCCTGCTCATAGCGCTGGCGCGCCTCGCTGCCTTCGAGGAAGCGGGCCAGACGCGCCGGGCCGTCCAGCCGCTCGCCGGGACGGTCGAGGCGCTCCAGGTAGTCGAGCAGGGCGATGGCGTCCTCCAGGCCGGGGGTGTCGTACAGCTCCAGCAGCGCCTGGCCGTCCACCGACAGCCGCGCACCCTCGACATGGCGGGTGGTGCTGGCGCGCGGCGAGACTTCGCCGAATTCCACATCGCGGGTCAGGGTGCGCAGCAGCGAGGTCTTGCCGACATTGGTATGGCCGACCAGGGCGAGTTTCAGCGGCTGGTTCATGGTGTAGACCCTGGCACGGTTTCCCCGGATTGCATCCGGGCTACGCGCTCCCCTCTCCCGCCCGCGCGAGAGGGGGTGGGGGAGAGAAGGTGGTGATCAGTCATGTCCGCTCTCCAGCCAGTTCAGCGGCGCGGTGTCGCCATGGGGCAGTCCCAGCGTGCCGAGGGCCTGGTGCCAGTCCGCCAGGCGGGCGCTGTCCAGGCATTCGCCGGGCGCTGGCGGCAGCAGCCAGATGCGTGTGGCAGAAGACGAGCGCGCCAGCTCGCCGAGCAGCGCCAGCGTGCCGCGATCCGGCGAACGCCTTGGATCGCAGACGATGGTCAGGCGCTCGGGCGGGAAACGGGTCAGTTGTTCCAGCAACTGGCGGCGCTGCTCGCGGCTGTCGATCACCCCGGCATCGGCCACGCCCTTCGGTAGCGGCAGCGGTGGCCAGGGACGGCGCTCGTCCAGCTCCAGGCCGAGCAGGAGGGCGCCACTGCCGGGTTGGGCACTGGCGCCGCCTTGCGGCTGGTGCAGAGCGGCTGGCGCCAGGTCGCAGACGCCGAGGCGTTCGCTGTCCGGTTGCAGGCGCTGGCGCAGCAGGCTGTAGCCCGGCAGGTCGAGATCCAGGCGCAGCCTGCGCGTGCCCGACTGCCAGCGCCACAGGCACAGCAGCGCCAGCAGCAGGCGTGGCAGCAGGCCATAGACCAGCACCACGCCGACCAGCCAGCCGGCCCAGCTCTGCCGGGCGGCTTCGCTGGCGATGGCGGCATCGCCGCTGGCGCGAATGACCTCGATATCCGGCAGGCTGAAACCGAGCAGCGCGGGCAGGGCGCCGATGCTCTGGGTCAGGGCGATGAAGGTGTCGCCAGCGAGGATGGTGGTCTCCCAGACGAAGCCGTAGCGGCGGGTGGCGAGCAGCAGCAACAGGGTGGTCAGCGCGGCGAGCATGGCCAGCGTCCACAGGCCGTTGACCAGCAGGCCCAGGCCCCAGCGAGTCAGGCGCTGGCGTTGCAGCATCAGCAGCAGGGCCGGGGCCAATTGTGCGGCGCTGGCATCGCGCGCCAGCTTCTCGCTGAGCCACAGCCACAGACGACCGAGTGCGCCAGGGTGGTCGCGGGTCAGCAGCAGGCCGAGCAGCCAGCCCACCAGCATCAGCAGGTTGAGCCCGAGCAGGCTGCCCAGGGCCCAGAACACATTGACCGGCTGACGTCCATCGCCCAGTGCCGCCAGGGCCAGGCCGGCGCCGCTGAGCAGGGCCAGCAGGGCGAGCAGCAGGCCGGCCAGGCGGGCGCCCTGCAGCCAGTGCAGCAGCGCCTGCCACTGACCATCACGGCGGGCCAGCAGCAGGGCGCGATGCTGAATGCGCTGGGCCAGGTCGCCGTCCTCGGCGCGGGCCAGGCGATTGGCCTCGGCGTCTTCGAGCGGGCCGGCGTGTTCCTCGCGCAGGCGAATGGTCTCGCTGAGCCAGAGGCGTTGCAGGGGCGTAGGGGAGGAGGCGTCAGTCACGCGGCGTCTCGTCGTGCGGATCAGGGGTTGAGGATAACCCCTGATCCGTCACGGCGCGACTCAGCGCTGCTGGCGCAGGCGCACGGCGATGTCCGGCTGGTCGATGAACAGACCGTCGATGCCGGTGGCGAGGAAGGCGCGCAGCTCTGCCTCGATATCGCCGCGCTCGGCCGGTTCGCTGCCGTTGCGCAGGCTGGTGGGCAGGAAGGCGTTCTCGGCGCGGAAGGTGTAGGGGTGGACCTTGAGCTTGGCCGCATGGGCGTCACGCACCAGGCTGGTGGGCGTGGTCAGATTGCCGGCGGCGTCGCGCGGGATGACCATGCCTTTCTCCGGGCCGATGCCGCTGGCGTAGCGGGCGATGGCCTTCAGGCCCTTGGGCGTGATCATCTGCGCGTAGCTCAGACCGGTGCCGAGCACCTGCTGGTCATAGGGCTGGCCCTCGGTCCACAGCAGTTGCACCAGGCGCACCTGGGTCAGACGGCTGAGGGTCTTGAGGTTCTCCACCTCGAAGGACTGGATGTACACCGGCGCCTTGGCGCTGTTGTAACCGTTGCGCTTAAGCACCTTGACCAGTGGCTGCTCCATGGCCAGGCCGATCTGCTGGAAGTGGGTCGGGTGCTTGGTTTCCGGGTACAGGCCGATGACCCGCTGCTGGCTGAGTTGCAGGCTCTTCACCAGGTCGATGATCTCCTGCAGGGTTGGGATCTCGAACTGGCCGTCGAAACGGGTATTGGCCGGGCGCACCTGCGGGATGCGTTCGATGGCGCGCAGGGTCTTGAGTTCGGCCAGGCTGAAGTCCTCGCTGAACCAGCCTTCCAGGCTGACGCCGTCCACCGTCTGGGTGCGCTTGCGGTTGGCGAACTCCGGACGCTGCGCCACGTCGGTGGTCAGCCCCAGTTCGTTGTCGTGACGGGCCACCAGCTGGCCGTCGCGGGTCATCACCAGGTCCGGCTCGACGTAATCCGCGCCCTGCAGGATGGCCAGGGCGTAGGCGGCCAGGGTGTGCTCGGGGACGTAACCGCTGGCGCCGCGGTGGGCGATGACCAGCGGTTTGGCGTCGCCGTGGGGCTTGCCCTTGTGCGCCAGGGGCTGTTGCTGCGCCCAGTCGATGGCGGCCTGCACGCTGTCGGGCTTGGCTGGCGCGGCGAGGCCGAGGGTCGGTAGCAACAGGCCGGCGCAGAGCAGCCAGCTGCGAAGCGGTTTGGTCAACATGGTGGTACCTCCTTGCACAGGGGATGGAAACCCAAGCCTGCACCGGCAAGGGTGACGATTCTGCTACAGAGCTCCAAGCCTAGACGGTTCTGTGCGCCATTCGGCAAAGCCAAAGGTGGGCTGCGGGTGCGCCGGGCGCTCTGCTATGCTCGCGGCCATGAAAACGACACTGCCCCTCTGCCTGATCGCCGCCCTCGCCGACAACCGCGTGATCGGCCGCGACAACCAACTGCCCTGGCATCTGCCGGCGGACCTCAAGCACTTCAAGGCCCTGACTCTGGGCAAGCCGATCATCATGGGGCGCAAGACCTGGGATTCGCTCGGTCGGCCGCTGCCGGGCCGGCTCAATCTGGTGGTCAGTCGCCAGCCGGGCCTGACCTTGGAGGGCGCCGAGGTATTCGCCACCCTGGAAGCGGCCATCGAGCGCGCCGATGTTTGGGCGCGTGAGGAGGATGCCGAAGAGTTGATGCTGATCGGCGGCGCGCAGCTCTACGAACTGGGCCTGGAACAGGCCGATCGCCTGTATCTGACCCGGGTCGGCCTCGAGCCCGAGGGTGATGCGTTCTTTCCGCAAATCGACGAGTCGGCCTGGCGCATGACCTCCAGCGTCGAGCATCCGGCCTCTGCCGAGACGCCCTTCTACGCCTTCGAAGTGTGGGAACGGCGCGGCGCATAAGCATAACGACCCTTCCGGCTGTCTCTGCCGCCTGATCCCACCAGCGCGCGTGACGGCCATTGCCTTGCCTCTGCCGTAATTTGAATGTTGCTGCAGGAATTTTCGATGACTGATCAATCACCCGTCGACGAGCGCCCGAGCGCCGTCGCTGCACTCTTCGTGCGCCACCCGCTGTGGGAGGATGCGCTGGCCTTGCTGTTCGGCACCGCCCTGGTGGCCTTGGGTATCGCCTTTTATACGCATGCCGGCCTGCTCACCGGCGGCACGGTCGGCATCGCCTTTCTGGCCAACTATCAGGCTGGCTGGTCTTTCGGGCTGGTGTTCTGCCTGGTCAACCTGCCGTTCTACCTGCTCGGTATCTGGCGCATGGGCTGGGGCTTCACCTTGCGTACCGGTTGCGCGGTGCTGCTGGTTTCGCTGCTGGCCGAGGCGACGCCGCACTGGGTCGCCTTCGCTCACCTCAGCGCGCTTTATGCCGCACTCTTCGGTGGGGCTGCGATGGGCCTGGGGTTGCTCATGTTGTTCCGCCATCGCGCCAGCCTGGGCGGGGTGAACATTCTCGCCCTGTACATGCAGGAGCGCTTCGGCTTGCGCGCGGGGGCGGTGCAGATGGCCATCGACGCGAGCATCGTCTTGGCGGCCATCTTTGTGGTGTCGCCAGACAAGGTGCTGCTCTCGGTGCTGGGGGCGCTGATGCTCAATCTGGTGCTGGCGATCAATCACCGGGCTGATCGTTACATCGGCGTCAGTTGATCCCCGCAACGAACGCGGGGCTGCCTCGCTGGAGGCAGCCCCTCGCTAGGTTCGAGCGTCAGATCACTTCGGTGAACTGGATGATCTCCACCCAGTAGCCGTCCGGGTCCTTGATAAAGGCGATGTCGCGCATGCGCCCGTCGGTCAGGCGCTTCTGGAAGGGCACGCCGAGGTCTTCGAAACGCTGGCAGGCCGTCTTGATGTCCGGCACCGACACGCACAAGTGGCCGAAGCCGCGCGGGTCGCTGTTGCCGCTGTGGTAGGAAAACTCCGGGTCTTTCTCGGTGCCGTAGTTATAGGTCAGCTCCAGCACACCGGGGATGGACTTGCGCCACTGATGGCGGGCGGCCGGATCGGCCGGGATCTGCGACTTGTCGGCGATCAAGGCGAGGAAGTACAGGCTGAATTCGGCATCCGGGAAATCCTTCTTCTCCAGCAGGGTGAAGCCCAGCACGCGGGTGTAGAAGTCCAGGGATTTCTGCAGATCCTTCACGCGGATCATGGTGTGGTTGTAGACGAAGTCGGCGGTGGCGACGTCGGGCTTGGCGGTCACGCCGGGAATGGCGTTGAGCTCGTCGAGGGTCATGGGGTTCTCCATCAGGCGGGAATGGGGTCGGCGCTGAAAGGCCGTATCTGCCTAGATGGCTTCGCCCATGGCGTTTTTCAAGGTCGAATGTCACAGCAGGGTGGATGGGACTCTTTCATCCGCCTTGCTGGCGTGGTGTTTTGACTGGTGGGCTGAAGCCCACCCTACAGCCCTGCCCGATCGAGTAGGGTGGGCCGGGCGGCGATCCGCTTCAGCCCACCAATTCCAGCTCCCGCATCAGACCTGCAGTGTGATCAGCTCGGCTCGTACCCGGCCATCCTCGATATGCAGGATGCCCACGCCGATGGGCAGCTTGAAGCGTCGCGGGCCGGCGCTACCGGGGTTGAGGTAGAGCACGCCATCGCGCTCTTCCTGCAGAGGCTTGTGCGAATGCCCGGCGATTACCACGTCGATGCCTTCGGCCTTGGGATCGATGGCCAATTGCTTGAGATCGTGCAGTACATAAAGGCTGACCGCGTCGAAGTGCAGGACCAATTGCTCAGGAATGGCGTCGGCCCAGGCCTGGTCATCGTTGTTGCCGCGCACCACCGACAGCGGCGCGATGCGCTGCAGTTCGGCAAGGATATGCGGCCCGCCGATATCGCCGGCATGGATCAGTTGATCGACACCCTGCAGCGCCGCCAGCGCTTCGGGACGCAACAGATTGTGAGTGTCGGCGATCAGGCCGATGCGCATGGGTGACTCCCCTGGTGAGCGAACGGCCAGCTTGCGGCCGATTGCGCTCCGATGCAAAGGCCGTGGGCAAGAAAAAGCCCGGCACGGTGGCCGGGCTTTCGTGTGCAGCAGCGATCAGCCGTCCAGCATCGCCTTGTCGCGTACCGCGCCCTTGTCGGCGCTGGTGGCGAGCAGGGCGTAGGCCTTGAGCGCGGTCGAGACCTTGCGCGCGCGCGGCTGCACCGGCTTCCAGCCCTTCTTGTCCTGCTCGGCGCGGCGCACGGCCAGCTCTTCATCCGACACCAGCAGGTTGATGCTGCGGTTGGGGATGTCGATCAGCACCTTGTCGCCGTCCTTGACCAGGCCGATGGCGCCGCCGGCGGCGGCTTCCGGCGAGGCATGGCCGATGGACAGGCCCGAAGTGCCGCCGGAGAAGCGGCCGTCGGTGAGTAGGGCGCAGACCTTGCCCAGGCCCTTGGACTTCAGGTAGCTGGTCGGGTAGAGCATTTCCTGCATGCCCGGGCCGCCTTTCGGGCCTTCGTAGCGGATGATGACGATGTCGCCGGCCTTCACTTCGTCGGCGAGGATGCCTTTGACCGCGCTGTCCTGGCTTTCGAAGATCTTCGCCGTGCCTTCGAAGACGTGGATGGATTCATCCACGCCGGCGGTCTTCACCACGCAGCCGTCCAGAGCGATGTTGCCGTACAGCACGGCCAGGCCGCCCTCTTGCGAATAGGCGTGCTCGACCGAGCGGATGCAGCCGTTCTCGCGGTCATCGTCCAGGGTGTCCCAGCGGGTGCTCTGGCTGAAGGCGACCTGGGTCGGGATACCGGCCGGGCCGGCCTTGAAGAAGGTGTGCACCTTCTCGTCGCGGGTCTGGGTGATGTCCCACTGGGCGATGGCGTCGGCCATGCTCGGGCTGTGCACGGTCGGCACGTCGGTGTGCAGCAGGCCGCCACGGGCCAGCTCGCCGAGGATGGAGAAGATGCCGCCGGCGCGGTGCACGTCTTCCATGTGGTACTTCTGGATGTTCGGCGCCACCTTGCACAGTTGCGGCACCTTGCGCGACAGGCGATCGATGTCACGCAGGTCGAAGGCCAGCTCGGCCTCCTGGGCCGCGGCCAGCAGGTGCAGGATGGTGTTGGTGGAACCGCCCATGGCGATGTCCAGGGTCATGGCGTTCTCGAACGCCTTGAAGCTGGCGACGTTGCGCGGCAGCACCGACTCGTCGCCCTCGCCGTAGTAGCGTTGGCACAGCTCGACGACCAGGCGCCCGGCGCGCAGGAACAGCTGCTCGCGATCGCTGTGGGTGGCCAGGGTCGAGCCGTTGCCCGGCAGCGACAGGCCCAGGGCCTCGGTCAGGCAGTTCATCGAGTTGGCGGTGAACATGCCGGAGCAGCTGCCGCAGGTCGGGCAGGCGCTGCGCTCGTACTCGGCGACCTTCTCGTCGGAGCAGGAGTCGTCGGCCGCGACCACCATGGCGTCGACCAGGTCCAGGCCGTGGTTGGCCAGCTTGGTCTTGCCGGCTTCCATCGGCCCGCCGGAGACGAACACCACCGGGATGTTCAGGCGCAGGGCGGCCATCAGCATGCCGGGGGTGATCTTGTCGCAGTTGGAGATGCAGACGATGGCGTCGGCGCAGTGGGCGTTGACCATGTATTCGACGGAGTCGGCGATGATCTCGCGGCTAGGCAGCGAATAGAGCATGCCGTCGTGGCCCATGGCGATGCCGTCGTCCACGGCGATGGTGTTGAATTCCTTGGCCACGCCGCCGTGCTTCTCGATCTCGCGGGCGACCAGCTGGCCGAGGTCCTTCAGGTGCACGTGGCCGGGCACGAACTGGGTGAAGGAGTTGGCGATGGCGATGATCGGCTTCTTGAAGTCTTCATCCTTCATCCCGGTGGCGCGCCACAGGGCACGGGCGCCGGCCATGTTGCGGCCGTGGGTGGAGGTTTTCGAGCGGTAATCGGGCATGACACGGTTCCTGCGGCTGATCAGGTGATGTTCGTATGGTGAGCGTCGACTGAACCGGATGCAAACGGAAGGTGGCCGTGCGTTCGGCGGGGCCGCAGGACGCCGCGGGTGGGCGCGCGTCTGGCCCGTGCTCAGGGCCCGCCAGGGGATGGTGGCGAGGAATGCTCCGATTCTACGCCCGCCACCGGCACAGCGCCAAGGCGCGACTGATTGCCGGTGCAGGTGGCCGTCGTTCCTTGGTGCGATGCCGTTCATCCGGTTGCGCCGTTCGGGCGACTGCTGGCCTGACCTCAAGGTCATCTAGGCTGCGCGATGGTGCGCTCTGCTCCATCGGCGCCCGCACTCGCCAGCGCAAGGATGTGTGCTGCGCCGCTCTGCCGATGTGGTGGTTCGCAGGGCGATGGCGACTCGTACAACAACAATGGAACGAGGAACCTTCCGATGCTCGACTTGAAACTCGGTGGCCTGGCGGCCGCCTGCCTGCTGGTCTGCTCCACCGCCTTGGCCGCTCCCCTGCCGGATACACCGGGAGCGCCATTTCCGGCCGTAGCCAATTTCGACCGCAGTGGTCCGTACGCCACCAGTAACCAGAGCGAGGGGCCAAGCTGTCGCATCTACCGGCCCAGCAACCTGGGGCAGGGCGGCGTGCGCCATCCGGTGATTCTCTGGGGCAATGGCACCGGTACCGGGCCGTCGACCTATGCCGGGCTGCTGTCGCACTGGGCCAGCCACGGCTTCGTGGTGGCGGCGGCGGAAACCTCCAACGCCGGCACGGGCCGGGAAATGCTGGCCTGCCTGGACTATCTGGTGCGGGAGAACGACAACCCCTACGGCACCTACGCCGGCAAGCTCAATACCGGGCGAGTCGGTACCTCCGGGCATTCCCAGGGCGGCGGCGGTTCGATCATGGCCGGGCAGGACACCCGGGTGCGCACCACGGCGCCGATCCAGCCCTACACCATCGGCCTGGGGCACGACAGCGCTTCGCAGCGTCGCCAGCAGGGGCCGATGTTTCTGATGTCCGGTGGCGGCGACACCATCGCCATTCCCTACCTCAACGCCCAGCCGGTCTACCTGCGTGCCAACGTGCCGGTGTTCTGGGGTGAGCGGCGTTACGTCAGCCACTTCGAGCCGGTCGGCGACGGCGGTGCCTACCGCGGCCCCAGCACCGCCTGGTTCCGCTTCCAGCTGATGGACGACCAGAGTGCACGTGGCACCTTCTACGGCACCTTGTGCAGCCTGTGCAGCAGCCTGCTGTGGTCGGTGGAGCGTCGCGGTTTCTAGCGGCGCGGGATGCTCCGCCCTGCGGTGCGGGGCATCAGGTCGGAATTTCGATGCCGCGCAGGCGTTCGGCGCGGCGGCGCAGCAGTTCGATGGTTACCAAAAGCGCGATGGACACCAGAATCAGCAGGGTGGCGATGGCCAGGATGCTCGGGTTGATCTGTTCGCGCAGGCCCGAGAACATCTGCCGCGGAATGGTGCGCTGCTGCGGGCCGGCCATGAACAGGATCACCACCACCTCGTCGAACGAGGTGATGAAGGCGAACAGCGCGCCGCTGATCACCCCGGGGCGGATCAGCGGCATGATGATGTCGAAGAACACCCGCAGCGGTGTGGCGCCCAGGTTCAGGGCGGCGCGCGCCAGGCTGTAGTCGAAGCCGGTGAGCGTGGCGGTGACGGTGATGATCACGAAGGGCGTGCCGAGCGCGGCGTGGGCGAGGATTACCCCCAGGTAGCTGCCGGCCAGGCCGAGGTTGGAGTAGAAGAAGAACATGCCGGCGGCGGTGATGATCAGGGGCACGATCATCGGCGACAGCAGCAGGGCGGTGATGAAGCGGCGATACGGCATGTCGTCGCGCGCCAGGCCCACCGCGGCGCAGGTGCCGAGCACCGTGGCCAGGACGGTGGCGAAGATGCCGATGACGAAGCTGTTCTTGATCGCCAGGATCCATTTCGGGTCGTTGAGAATTTCCCGATACCAGCGCAGCGAGTAGGCCTCCGGGTCCAGCGTGAGCATGCCTTCGGTGAAGCTGAAGAACGGCTCGGCATTGAACGACAGCGGCACGATCACCAGGATCGGCAGGATAAGGAACAGCAGCACCAGCCAGGAACTGACCTTGAGCAGCCAGTTGCCGAGGTGGTGCCAGAAACCGTAATAGGCGGGGATCTTCATCGTCTCGTCATCCCAACTTGATATTGCTGGCGCCGACGAAACGGTCGTACACCCAGTACAGCAGCAGGATCAGCCCCAGCAGCAGCGAGCCCAGCGCGGCGGCCAGCTCCCAGTTGTTCGAGCGCTGCATGTGGAAGGCGATGATGTTGCTGATCATCTGCCCGTCCGTGCCGCCCACCAGCGCCGGGGTGATGTAGTAGCCCACCGAGATGATGAATACCAGCAGCGCTCCGGCGCTGAGGCCGGGCAGGGTCATGGGGAAGTAGATGCGGGCGAAGGCCGGGATCGGCTTGTCGCCCAGGCTCAGGGCGGCGCGCATGTAGCTGGGGTCGATGCCGCGCATCACGCTGTACAGCGGCAGCACCATGAAGGGCAGCAGGATGTGGGTCATCGCCACCACGGTGGCGAACGAGGTGTAGAGCATCTCGAAGGGCTGGCTGATCAGGCCGATGCCCATGAGCGTGGAATTGATCACCCCGTTGGTCTGCAGCAGGGCGATCCAGGAGGTGGTGCGCACCAGCAGGGACGTCCAGAACGGCAGCAACACCAGCACCAGCAGCAGGTTGGCGCGATTCGACGGCAGCCCGGCCAGGTAGTAGGCCAGCGGGTAGCCGAGCAGGGCGCAGAGCAGGGTGATGACCAGCGCCATGTTCAGGGTCTTGGAGTACAGCTGCAGATAGATCTGCGTGTCCTGGCGCACCTGGATGCCTTCATCGGGATGCAGCTCCAGGTCCAGGGCAGTCAGGTAGTAGTCGTAGGTGTAGACCTTGCCGGCACGCTCGATGGCGTACCACAGCTCGGGGCGGCTCCAGTTGCGGTGGCTCTCGAGCAGGGTCTCGACGCCCTGGCTCGATAGCGCTTCGGCATCCATCCGGCCGATGCGCCGCGCGGTGGATTTGACCACGCTGGACATGCCGGTGAAGGCGCGGTTGAACTCCTCGGACAGCTTGCCGGACAGGCGCTGCTTGTCGAGGACGTGCAGTTCGCTGACGAACACGCTCAGCGTGCGTTCATCCGGCAACTGCTTGTGATCGTCCCAGCGCTCCAGTTCGGCCAGGGTCAGGGGAATCAGCTCGGCCACCGTCGGGTGATACACGCTGCGCCACAGCATGCTGCCGATGGGGGCGACGAAGGTGACGAGGATGAACAGCAGCAGCGGCGCCACGAACAGGAAGGCGGTGAGGCGTTTCTTGCGACGGGCACTGGCGGCTTGGCCGGCTTCGCTGGTGGTGAGCGATGACAAGGTGTTACTCCGAAAAGCAGGGCGTACAGCGAACCCCTAAATAGCTCCCTCTCCCACAAGTGGGAGAGGGGAGCCGATGGCCTTTACTTCAACAGCCACTCGTTGAACTTCTCGCCCAGCGATTCGCCGTAGTCGGCCCAGAACTCCGAGCCGGCCTGGATGCCTTTGTCCAGGTGGGCGGTGGGCAGGTGCGGGGTCGCGCTCTGGTCGGCCAGCGGCATGGACGACTTGCGGGTCGGGCCGTAGGCCACGTCCGGCATGCCGGCCAGCGGCTTGGAGCCGGTGGCGTACTTGATGAACTCCATCGCCAGGTCCTTCTTCTTCGAGCCCTTGACGATGGCCCAGGCGTCGAGGTCGTAGACGTGGCCGTCCCAGACGATCTCGAAGGGTTTCTTCTCCTGCACGATGGCGTCGTAGAAGCGGCCGTTGGCCGACTGCACCAGCACGGCGCCGCCGTCATTGAGCAGTTGCGGCGCCTGCGACCAGGAGTCGAACCAGACGATGTCCTTCTTGATGCTGGCCAGCTTGTCGAAGGCGCGCTGCTGGCCTTCGGGGGTGGCGAGCACCTCGTAGACTTCGGCGGGCGCGACGCCATCGGCCAGCAGCGCCCACTCCATGTTCACCTGCGGGCGCTTGCGCATGGCGCGCTTGCCGGGAATCTTGCTGGTGTCGAAGAAGTCCTGAATGCTGGCAGCCTTGGTGCCGCCGATGGTGTTCTGGTTGTAGGCGAACACCACCGACCAGACGATATTGCCCACCGCGCACTCGCTGGCCAAGGCCTCGGGGATGAAGTCCTGCGCGGCCGGGGTGCCGTCGATGCCGGGCGGCAGGGCGCTGTGGTCGAGGCTTTCCAGCAGGCCTTCGGAACAGGCGCGCTCGAGGTCGATCACCTCGAAGTCGACCACGTCCCACTGGATGTTGCCCGACTCGACCTGTGCCTTGATCTCGGCGACGCCGCCGGAGTAGTCCTCGAACAGTACCTTGACCCCGGTTTCCTTCTGGTAGGGGTCGATGACGTGCTTCTTCTGCGCCGCGCCATAGGCGCCGCCCCAGGACACCACGGTGAGGCTGTCCTGGGCCGTTGCGGTGCTCGCGGTGAGTCCCAGTGCCGCCACCAGGGCGAAGGTGGAAACGCTGGTAGTCAGTGATCTAGCCATTGCTGTGCTCCATTTGCTTCTACTAGTTGTGGGGTGGGACTTCCGATCGATCCAGGGCCTGGCTGTCTTCCGGCAGCCAGGCGAGGGCGACTTCGTCATGCCCGCTGAGGTGCGGGGCCGAGCTGTCGTTGAGGTTCTTCACCACCAGCTCGCTGCCGCTGGCGGTCTCGAAGTGATAGCGGATGTATTCGCCGACGTAGTGGCGAGTGACGAAGCGCGCCTTGACCTGGTTGCCGCTGCCGCCGAGGCGGTCGGTGAAGTTGAGCTTCTCCGGGCGTACCGACACCGTGGTCGGCTGGCCGACCTCGGTGCAGTTGGCCTTCAGCGTCCGGACCAGGCCGCCATCGTCCAGACGCACCTGCACGCTGTCGTCGGCGACGCTCTCGATCACCCCGGCCAGCTTGTTGCTCTCGCCGATGAAGTCGGCGACGAACAGGTTGGCCGGACGTTCGTAGAGCACGTGCGGCGCGGCGCACTGCTGCACCACGCCGTTGTTGAACACGGCGATGCGGTCGCTCATGGTCAGCGCTTCGGTCTGGTCGTGGGTGACGTAGATCACGGTGAAGCCGAGCTGCTCGTGCAGGCGCTTGATCTCGAACTGCATCTGCTCGCGCAGCTTCTTGTCCAGCGCGCCGAGCGGCTCGTCCATCAGCACGATGTCCGGGGCGAAGATCAGTGCGCGGGCCAGGGCCACGCGCTGGCGCTGACCGCCGGAGAGCTGGCCGGGGTAGCGGCCGCCGAAGGCCTGCAGCTCGACCAGGGCGAGGTAGTCCTCGACCTTGGCACGGATCTCGTCCTTGGGCAGCTTGCGGATCTTCAGCGGGTAGGCCAGGTTCTCGCGGATGGTCATGTGCGGGAACAGCGCGTACTGCTGGAAGACCATGCCGATGTTGCGGTCGTAGGGGGCGATGCTGGTGACGTTGCGGCCGTTGATCAGGATCTCGCCGCTGGTCACGTCCTCGAAACCGGCGAGCATCATCAGGCAGGTGGTCTTGCCCGAGCCCGAGGGGCCGAGCAGGGTGATGAATTCGCCCTTGGCCACGTTGAGGTTGAAATCCTTGACCACCAGCGTCTTGTGGTCGTAGGTCTTCTTCACGTTGGTGAATCGCAGGAACGCGTCGTTCCCAGCCTGCGCAGCCATAGTCCTCCCCATCACCCGCAATCTGGAGCCAGCTCGTGGCCGGCTCCAACATCCTGAATCGATGCGGCCCTATCGTGTAGGCCGTTCGTTATGTAAATAGCCAAAAGCAATAAGCAAGCCAGACGACCCGGGTGGGTCGCTGGCGCTCTGTTTCGCTGGATGAAGCCTAGTTCAGCCTGGGCAGGTGTGCAGAGTGGGTGTGGAAGGAAGTAACAGGCGGGAAGACGGAAGGCACCTGACGACACGCACTGGGCTGGTGCGTGTCGCTCGAGCCTTGGGCGGGCGCCGGTTGCCGATCACATGGCCGTTGCGCCGCGACCCGCCACCAGACCGTAGCCCGGATACAATCCGGGGCGGTGTCTCGGGCAGACCGTTCCCGGATTTCATCCGGGCTACCTGCTGCCTCTGTCTCGGTGGGTTATGCGCCGCTATCCCACCTCCGGTTGCATCGCTCAGCTGTTCGGCAGCAGGCGTACGGTCAGGCTCTTGATATAGCGCGTCTCGGCGATGGCCGGGTGCACCGGGTGATCCGGGCCCTGGGCGCCGCGCTCGAGCAGCTGGATGTTGCGATCCAGATGGCGTGCGCTGGTCAGCAGGATGTTCTGCAGGTTGTCCTCCTCCAGATGCATGGAGCAGCTGGCGCTGACCAGGATGCCGTCCTTGTTGAGCAGGCGCATGGCGGTTTCGTTGAGGCGGCGGTAGGCGGCCTCGCCGTTCTTGATGTCCTTCTTGCGCTTGATGAAGGCGGGTGGATCGGCGATCACCACGTCGAAGCGCTCTTCGGCGGATTTCAGCTCCCGCAAGGCGGCGAACACGTCGCCTTCCACGCAGGTGACCTTTTCGGCGAAGCCATTGAGCGTGGCGTTGCGCTCCACGCCGTCGAGGGCGAAGCCGGAGGCGTCCACGCAGAACACTTCGCTGGCGCCGAACGCCGCCGCCTGCACGCCCCAGCCGCCGATGTAGCTGAACAGGTCGAGCACGCGCTTGCCCTTGACGTAGGGCGCCAGGCGCGCGCGGTTCATGCGGTGATCGTAGAACCAGCCGGTCTTCTGCCCTTCGATCACCGGCGCTTCGAACTTCACGCCGTTCTCTTCCAGGGCGACCCACTCCGGCACCTCGCCGTAGGCGGTTTCCACGTAGCGCTCGAGGCCTTCGGCGTCGCGCGCGCTGGAATCGTTCTTGAACAGGATGCCGCTGGGCTTGAGCACCTGGATCAGCGCGGCGAGCACGTCGTCCTTGTGCGCCTCCATGGTGGCCGAGGCCAGCTGCACCACCAGGATGTCGAAGAAACGGTCGACCACCAGACCCGGCAGCAGGTCGGAGTCGCCATACACCAGGCGGTAGCAGGGCTTGTCGAACAGGCGCTCGCGCAGGCTCAGGGCGACGTTGAGCCGGTGTACCAGCAGGGACTTGTCCAGCACGTGCTTGACGTCGCGCGACAGCAGGCGGGCGCAGATCAGGTTGTTCGGGCTCATGGCAACGATGCCCAGCGGCTTGCCGCCGGCCGCTTCGAGTAGGGCCTGGTCGCCAGCGGCAAAACCGTGCAGCGGCGTAGCGGCCACATCGATCTCGTTGCTGTAGACCCACAGATGGCCGGCGCGCAGGCGTCGGTCGGCGTTGGCTTTCAGGCGCAGGCTGGGCAGGGAAGACATGGGTTCGGGCTCCGCGGGAAAAAGAGCGGGATTATAGCCGGTTGCGCGGCCGCCAGGCGGTTACAAAAGTCGGCTGCGGGGGATGGTGGCCATTGGCTAAACTGTGGGCCTTTTCTCACTTCCCGCAGTCGTCCCATGGCCTACGAACTTTCCGCCGAGCAGATCCAGCAAGCGCTGCAAGGCATCAGCGTGCCGCCGCAGCCGCAGATCATGGTCGATCTGCAGATGGAGCAGGTCATGCCCAGCCCGGATCTGAAGGCCATCGCCCGGCTGATCAGCCAGGACCCCGGCCTTTCCGGCGCGCTGCTGAAGATCGTCAACTCGGCGCATTTCGGCCTGGCCAACCGCATCGCCTCGATCCAGCAGGCGGTGAATCTGCTGGGCTGCCATACGGTGATCAACCTGATCAATGCGCAGTCGATCAAGGGCGAGCTGACCGACGAGGCCATTCTGGTGCTCAACCGCTTCTGGGACAGCGCCCAGGACGTGGCCATGACCTGCCTGACCCTGGCCAAGCGCATCGGCTACCACTCCCCGGACGAGGCCTACAGCCTGGGACTGTTCCACAATTGCGGTATTCCATTGATGCTCAAGCGCTTCGCCAATTACATGGAGGTGCTGGAGGAGGCCTATGCCAGCACCGGCGACGTGCTCAGGGTGGTCGATACGGAAAACCGTCTGCTCAATACCAACCATGCGGTGGTGGGGTATTTCACCGCGCGCTCCTGGCGCCTGCCCGAGCACCTGTGCGAGGTGATCGCCAACCACCACAACGCCTGGGCGATCTTCAGCGACGAGTCCGGCCGCGATGCGCAGCTCAAGACTCTGCTGGCGATACTCAAGATGGCCGAGCACATCTGCGAAACCCACCGCGTACTCGGCGGGCAGGCGGTGGACCTGGAGTGGCAGTGCATCGAGCAGCCGATCCTCGAGTACGTCGGCCTGTCGGGCTACGACTTCGAAAACCTGCGCGAGAGCATTCGCGATCTGGCGGTGCTGTAGATACCAGGGTGACGGGGGGCCGCCCGGGCCGTGCGCCCCCTACCGTCGCGCACCCCGCTCCTGCTAAGGTGGCGCACCGCTGTTTTTGCCTGTCGTACCCCTCATGCCCGAACTACCTGAAGTCGAAACCACCCGTCGCGGTATCGCCCCCTATCTCGAAGGGCAGCGCGTCAGCCGCGTGATCGTGCGCGAGCGTCGTCTGCGCTGGCCGATTCCCGAGGACCTGGACGTGCGTTTGTCCGGTCAGCGCATCGAGTGCGTCGAACGCCGCGCCAAGTACCTGCTGATCAAGGCCGAGGCCGGTAGCCTGATCGGCCATCTGGGCATGTCCGGCAGCTTGCGCCTGGTCGAGTGCGGCCTGGTCGCGGCCAAGCACGAGCATGTGGATATCGAGCTGGAGTCCGGCCTGGCCCTGCGCTACACCGACCCGCGCCGCTTCGGCGCGCTGCTGTGGTGCGAGGACCCGCTGCGTCACGAACTGCTCGCCCGGCTCGGGCCCGAACCCCTGGGCGGCCTGTTCGATGGCGAGCGGCTGTTCCAGCTCTCGCGCGGCCGCAGCATGGCGGTCAAGCCCTTCATCATGGACAACGCGGTAGTGGTGGGGGTGGGCAATATCTACGCGACCGAGGCGTTGTTCGCCGCCGGTATCGATCCGCGCCGCGAAGCCGGGTCGATCTCGCGGGCGCGCTACCTGCGCCTGGCCGAGGAGATCAAGCGCATCCTCGCCCATGCCATCGAGCGTGGCGGCACCACGCTGCGCGACTTCGTCGGCGGCGATGGCCAGCCCGGCTACTTCCAGCAGGAGCTGTTCGCCTACGGCCGCGCTGGCGAGTTCTGCAAGGTCTGCGGCACTACGCTGCGTGAGGTCAAGCTGGGCCAGCGGGCGAGTGTCTACTGTCCCAGGTGTCAACGTTGAAAAACGGCTGACGGGCGAACCCCAGGGCGGGTTGCCTGCACTCCGGCATAAAAACAAGAAAATACCGAGGTTTGATCGATGTCCGGTAACTACCTGCCTCGCAATCCGGCCGCCGAATGGCTGGGGCGCAGCGTGCTGACACTCATGGGCTGGCGAATCGAGGGCGAGCTGCCGAAGCTCGACAAGTTCGTCGCCATCGGCGCCCACCACACCTCCAACTGGGACTTCGTGATCTTTATCGCGCTGAAGTTCGTGCTGCGTCTGAACGCACGCTGGTTCGGCAAGCACAGCATCTTTCGCTGGCCTTTCGCTGGTCTGATGCGTAGCTGGGGCGGCATCCCGATCCGTCGCGATCGCCAGCTCAATACCGTCGAACAGGCCGTGCAGGCCTTTCGCGAGCACGACCAGTTCATCCTGGTGCTGTCGCCGGAAGGCACACGCAAGAAGGTCGAGCGCTGGAAGATGGGCTTCTACCATATCGCTCTGGGCGCCGGCGTACCCATCGTGCTGGGCGCGCTGGATTACCAGAACCGGCGTGTAGTGATCGGCCCGACCTTCCAGCCGACCGGTGACGAGAAAGCCGACTTGGCCGCCATGCTGACGTTCTTCCGCCCCTACGTGCCGAAAAAGCCGGAATACGCCTTTCATGGCGATTGACGTCCGTCACGCTGACAATTACCAATGCGCTGTTATAGTTACTGGCACTTTCCCGAAAAACCTGAAGGATCGATCCATGAAACCGTTCCGCACCACCGCTGCTGTCCTGGCGCTGACCTCTGGCCTGCTGGCGCTGCCGGCTCAGGCGGAAGTGGTTCAGCAGAACGCCAGCGGCGACCCGCTCTACACCGTCGAGGCGCCCAAGGGCTACGCCATGTTCGGCGACCTGGTCATCGCCCGCCCGCTGCTGATCGGCGCTACCGCCCTCGGTGCCGCGGCCTTCATCGTCAGCCTGCCGTTCACCGCGCTGGGCGGCAATGTCGGCGAGGCAGCCCAGTCGCTGGTGGTCGAGCCGGGGCGCGAAGCCTTCGTGCGCTGCCTGGGCTGCACCAGCAGCGGCTACAAGCAAGACTGATTCGCTGTAATCGGTTCGTCGCGGCCTCTCCCCTCCCCACGGAGGCGAGAGGCCGTTTGCGTTTGAACACCGAAAAAAGGAAGAAGCGGTGGTGATGAAGTCCCTGCGCTGGGTGATGTTGCTGCTGGTGGCAATGGGGCTGATCGCCTCGTTCTGGTTCAGCCAGGGCTGGCTGCAGCTGTGCGCCGGCCTGGCGATCTTCCTGTTCGGCATGCAATGCCTGGAAGAAGGCCTGCGCCAACTGGCCGGCAGCAAGCTGGAGCAGATACTCGGGCGCAGCACCTCGACCCCCTTCAAGAGCCTGCTGTTCGGTGTCGGCGGCACCCTGCTGCTGCAGTCCAGCACCCTGGTGTCGCTGCTGACCATCGCCTTCATCAGCACCGGGCTGATCCAGCTGGCCGGCGGCATCGCCATTCTGTTCGGCGCCAATCTCGGTGCCACCAGTGGCATCTGGCTGCTGGCGCTGGCCGGGCAGAACCTCAGCCTCAGTCCGCTGGCGTTGCCGCTGCTGGTGTTCGGTGTGCTGGCCGGTTTTTTCGGCCCCAGGAGCAAGGCAGCCGGACGCATCGTGCTGGGCATCGCCTTCATCTTTCTCGGCATCGACCAGATCAAGGACGGCTTCGCCAGTTTTGGCGACGGCCTGGACATGACCGGCTATCAGGAGGGCGGCTGGCGCGGGGCGCTGCTGTTCACCGCCATCGGCATGGCGATCACCGTGGTGTTGCAGTCCAGCCATGCCACGCTGATGCTGACCCTTGCCGCCCTGGCCGGCGGTCAGCTGGAATTGGGCCAGAGCCTGGCCATCGCCATCGGCTCCAACGTCGGCAGCAGCGTGACCACCGCCTTCGTCGGCTCCCTCGGCGGTAACCGCAACGGCCAGCGCCTGGCTCTGGCGCACGTGCTGTTCAACATCACCAGCGGCATTCTCGCCTTCTGTCTGCTGGGGCCGCTGACCTGGCTGGTGCAGGCGCTGGCCGAGCCGCTGGGCCTGGGCGAGAACAGCCTGATCCAGCTGGCGATGTTCCACACCCTGTTCAACGCCATGGGCGTGGCGCTGTTCTGGCCGCTGCAGACGCGATTGGCGCAATTGCTGATCCGCTGGCTGCCGGAGCGCAGCGAGCCACAGGTACTGATCACCGAGCTGGCGAGCGAGAAAGTCGCCGAGCCGGAGCGGACGCGGGCGCGCTACCTCAACGAACGGGCGCTGGATTCGGTGGAGGCCGCGTCCGGCGCGGTGGTGCAGGAGCTGGGGCACCTCGGCCGCCTGAGCCTGGAGGTGATCTGTCATGCCCTGTATCTGCCGGTGGACCAACTGGCACGCGCCAAGGGCGACGACCAGTTGCTGCAGGCCAGGCCCGCACGTGGCAGCTTCGAGGCCGAGCATCTCTATCAGTTTCATATCAAGGGGGTGTACGGCGACCTGCTGAGCTTCATGGGGCGCATGGAACTGCCCATGGACGAAGCGCACCAACAGTTCTGGGTCAGTTGCCAGCTGGCGGCGCTGCAACTGGTGGACGCGGTCAAGGACGCCAAGCACCTGCAGAAGAACCTCGGCCACTACCTCGACGCGCCGCCTTCGGCCGTGCGCGATGCCTATGTGGAGCTGCGCCGCCATCTGCTCGCCACCTTGCATGAGGTGCGCGAGCTGGCGCGTTCAGATCTGCCCGAGGAGGCCTGGCTGGCGCGTCTGCGCTGGCTCGACGAGCAGGCGGCGAACTTCGATGCGAAGTTCCGCCAGCGCCTGTTCGCCGAAGTGCGCGACGGCCGTCTGGATGGTCTGCAGACCAGCTCGCTGATGAACGATCTGGGCTACGTCAGCCGCATCTTCCAGAGCCTGCGCAACGTGCTGATGCTGGGCAGCGAGCAGGCGCTGTTCCGCGAATTGCGCAAGTTCGGTGAGGAGCAGGAGAGCCTGATCAGACTCTCCTGACACAAGGCGTAGCCCGGATGAAATCCGGGAGCGGTTGTGCAATTTCCCCGGATTGCATCCGGGCTACGGTCACATGCGGTCGGTGCGCATCAGGGCGTCGCCTCGCCGATCCCGCGCGGATCGCTCGCCGCCTGCACCTCGCCGCTGGCCTTGTCCCACAGCAGCACCTGCTGATTGCCGTACTGCCGGTCCAGGCGCTTGAGTTCATGGCCGCGTTTCTCCAGCTCGGCGATCTGCGCGTCGCTGAAGGTGTCCGGCTCGTGCTCGATCACATCCGGCAGGAACTGATGGTGATAGCGCGCCACGGCCGGCCAGCTTGCGATGGGCTGCTCGTCCAGGTACTCCAGCATCGACAGCAGCACCATGCTGGGGATGCGGCTGCCACCCGGTGTGCCGAAGGCGGCGAACTCATCCACGCTTTCGATAAAGCTCGGGCTCATCGATGACAGCGGGCGCTTGCCGCCTGCGATGGTGTTGGCCTGGCTGCCGGCCAGGCCGTAGGCATTGGCGCCCTGCACGTCGGCAGCGAAATCGTCCATCTCGTCGTTGAGCAGCACGCCGGTGCCGGGCACGGTAAAGGCGGCGCCGAAGGGCAGATTGATCGACAGGGTGGCGGCCACCGCGTTGCCTTCGGTGTCGAGCACGGCGAAGTGCGTGGTGTGGTCGCCCTCGTGCCAGGTGCCGGCAGGCGGCAGGCTGGCGCTGGGGGTGGCGCGCTCGGGGTCGATGCTGCCGGCCAGTACCGCCAGATGCCCCGGCGAAAGCAGTTGCTCGACCGGGTTCTTGACGAAGTCCGGGTCGCCGAGCAGGCCGCGGTCACGGTAGGCACGACGCAGCGCTTCGACCACGTAGTGCACTCGCTGCACCGGCTCGGCCTCGCGCCAGGGCAGTTGCTGCAGCATCGCCAGGCTCTGCGCCAGCGCGATGCCGCCGGCCGAAGGTGGTGGGGCGCTGATCAGCTCACGGCCGTCTTCGAGGGCGAAACGCAGCGGTGCGCGCCGTTGCACGCGATATTCCGCCAGATCGTCCTCGTTCCAGATGCCGCCTGCCTTGCGCACGCCGGCGATCAGGCGCTTGCCCAGCTCGCCGCCATAGAACCCGGCGCGGCCGTGGTCGGCCAGCGCCTGCAAGGTGGTCGCCAGCTCCGGCTGGCGCAGCCGGTAACCTTCTGCCGGCACCTCGCCCTGGTCGAGGAACAGGCGGGCGCTTTCGGCGTCGTCGCGCAGCGCCGCCAGGCGCCAGGTTGCCCGCTCACGGTAGACGCGATCGACCGCGAAGCCCTCGTTGGCCAGGCGAATCGCCGGTGCCAGGCTGCTTTTCAGCGGCAGGCGGCCGTGCTTCTCGGCCAGTTCGACCAATGCTGCCGGCAGCCCCGGTATGGCCGCGGCCAGCGCGCCATTGAGCGAGAGCTCGCGCTGCGCCTTGCCGTCACGTACGTAGAGATCCGGCTTGGCTTCCAGCGGCGCACGCTCGCGGGCGTCGAGGAAATCGTAGACAGGCGTGTCACCGCCACTGCGCAGGAGGAAGAAACCACCGCCACCCAGGCCCGAGCCGTAGGGCTCGACCACGGCCAGGGCCGCGCTGGCGGCGACGGCGGCGTCGAAGGCATTGCCGCCGGCGTCGAGCATCTGCTGCGCGGCGGCAGTGGCGGCGGGGTGAGCGGTGGCAATGGCGGGTTGTTGCGGGGCGGCATGGGCCAGCAGGCTGGCGCCGAGCAGCAGGGTCGATAGCAGGAGTTTGCGCAACATGCGATCTACCAGAGGCGGCTGAAGGAAGCTTGCAGCTTAACAGCCTCGCTCGGGCGAGGGGGCGCAACGGGCGCGGAGAAAGCAGGAGGCCGCCGGCCTCCTCGGAAGCGTCAGGCCTTGCCGGTGATGATGCGGTACTTCTGCATCAGTTCATCCTTGCTCTCGACGTTGTTCTCGTCGAGCGGGATGCAGTCCACCGGGCAGACCTGCTGGCATTGCGGCTCGTCGTAATGGCCGACGCACTCGGTGCACAGGTTGGGGTCGATCACGTAGATCTCCTCACCCTGGGAAATGGCGCCGTTGGGGCACTCGGGTTCGCAGACGTCGCAGTTGATGCAATCGTCGGTGATGATCAGGGACATGGATAACTCCTGTCGCGGCGACGCCGAGACACTGGCAGACAACGATGCGCGAATTGTGCCGGATTGGTGCAGCTTGTGTCATGCGCCCGTGCTGCATCTGTGGGAGGGGCTTTAGCCGCGACAGTCGCCGCTGAAGCGCCTCCCACAAGTGCTCTTCAGCTTTTTTGAAAGCGCGCGTTGAGTGCGTCGGCGACGGCTGGATGGACGAACTTGGAAATATCGCCGCCCAGGGCCGCGATCTCGCGAACCAAGGTCGAGGAGATGAAGGAGTACTTTTCCGACGGGGTGAGGAACAGACTTTCCACATCCGGCGCCAGCTGGCGGTTCATGTTGGCCAGCTGGAACTCGTACTCGAAGTCGGACACCGCGCGCAGGCCGCGCAGGAACACGTTGGCGCCCTGTTCCTTGACGAAGTGCGCCAGCAGCGAGGAGAAACCCACCACTTCGACATTCGGCAGGTGCTTGGTCACTTCACGGGCCAGCTCGACGCGTTGTTCCAGCGGGAACAGCGGGTTCTTCTTGGGGCTGGCGGCAACGGCGATGATGACGTGATCGAAAAGTCGCGCGGCGCGTTCGACCAGATCGCCATGGCCTTTGGTGATGGGGTCGAAGGTACCCGGGTACAACACTCGATTCATCGCTTCGTCCTGTTCGAGGCGGCAAGAGTCGCGGATGGTAGCGCAGCGTTTCCCTTGCGGCCAAGCGCGACGAAAGCTCAGTTGCCGCGCAGATGCAGCAGCAGCGCGGGCAGCAGGCAGGCGAGGGCGATCCAGTCGGCGATCACCACACGGCGCAGAGCCTCGTTGTAGACAGGCGCGCTCCATGCCAGCAGGAGAAAGGCGAGCACGCTGATCAGCCCGCCGATCAGCGCCGCGCTGCGCAGCGCCGGGATGAAGGCAGCGGCCACCAGCAGCGCGCCGAGCAGACCGAACAGCACGGCGCGGTGGCGCATGAGGATCTGCAGGTTGGGCTCGTCCAGGGCGATGCCGTACAGCGCATTGAGGCGTTCACCCCCGAGCACGCCGACCAGCGGCAGCAGATGGATGACACCGGCCACCAGCAGCAGAACGGCGATCAGCTTGCTCATCTCAGGCCCTCAGGCGTTCGCCCAGCAGGGTGGCGAGCTTGGCGGTCAGGCCATAGATCGACAGCTGCGGGTTGGCGCCGATGCTGGTGGGAAACAGCGAACCGTCGTGGATCGACAGGTTGGCCAGGTGATGGTGGCGGCCGAGGCTGTCGACCACCGCCTGCTGCGCATCCTCGCCCATGGCGCAACCGCCCATCACGTGGGCGCTGCCCAGGCGGGTGCGGTAGAGCGCCAGGTCGAGGTTCTCGATCATGTCCCGGGCCTCCTTCCAGCTGCCGACGTAACGCGCATCGGCATGGGTCGGCATCACCGCCTTGGCACCGGCGGCGAACTGGATTTCCGCCATGGTCAGGTAGGCGCGGCGCACGCCGTCCCAGGTGTAATCGGTCATCTGATAGTCGAGCACCGGGCTGCCATCGCCACGCAACTCCACGCGGCCTTCGGCGCAGTCCGGGTGGAAGCCGTCGCGCAGCAGGGCGAGCATCACGTTGGTGTGTGGCAACTGCTCCATGCGCAGGGCATTCTCGCGGCCGAAATCGCCCAGCAGGGTAGCGGTCAGCGCCGGTTGCAGCGGCGGTACCTCCAGCTTGTAGGAGAGGCGCCCGGTGGTGCCGTCGTCCCACTGGAAGTGGTCGGAGTAGAGCGACTGCGGCGCGCCGTAGAAGGGATTGATCACGTGCTCGAACTGCGCCGCGGAGAAATTCACCAGGTGCAGGTAGGTGCGCCGGCCGACGCGCTGGTGCGGGTCGGGCGCATTGGAGCGCAGCAGGATGCCGGGCGTATTGATGCCGCCGCCGGCCAGCACGTAGTGCCGCGCCTTGATCCGGATGCGCTTGCCGTTGGGGGCCACGCAGCGCTCGTCCATGCCCAGGCAGTCGATGCCGACCACCTTGTCGCCTTCGATCAGCAGCTTGTCGGCGCGCGCCAGGTAGAGCAGCTCGCCGCCGGCGTCGAGGGTGGCGGGGATGGTGGTGACCAGCATCGACTGCTTGGCGTTGGTCGGGCAGCCCATGCCGCAGTAGCCGAGGTTCCAGCAGCCGCGTACGTTGCGCGGGATCGGCGCCCAGTGATAGCCGAGCTTGTCGCAGCCGCTGCGCAGCACCTCGTTGTTGGCATTCGGTGGCACCGCCCAGGGCGCCACGCCCAGGCGCTGCTCCATCTTCTCGAACCAGGGCGCCATGGACTCGACGTCATGGCCCTCCACTCCATGCACCTCGGCCCAGTGCGCCAGGGTCTGCGGCGGCGTGCGGAAGCTGCTGGTCCAGTTGACCAGCGTGGTGCCCCCAACGGCGCGGCCCTGCAGGATGGTGATGGCGCCGTCCTTGCTCATGCGCCCGATGCCCTCCTGATAGAGGGTCGGGTAGGCATCGGCCTCGCGCATCTTGAAGTCGTCGCTGGTCTTGAGCGGACCTTCCTCGATCAGCAGCACCTTGTAACCGGCGGCGCTGAGGATTTCCGCCGTGGTGCCGCCACCGGCGCCGCTGCCGACGATGGCGACATCGGCTTCCAGCGTCAGGTCGTTTTCCAGGCGCGAACCGTCGTATGTCTTCCAGCCCCTGGCCAGGCCTTGCTTGAACAGATCGGGTACGGGCATTTCAGGCTCTCTTCTTGTCATTCACAGCGAGCGAGACGGGGCGGGTAGGGTGCGCTGCGCGCACCGAGGCACAACCCCGCTTTGTGGTGCGCATGGCGCACCCTACGGGAGCCGCGACACGTCTTCAGACGGTGGGCGGCCCCGGATAGCCGCAATGCGCCCAGGCCTCCGAGCGGCTGTACCAGGCCATCATCACCAGTTGCAGCAGCGAGGCGTGGCCCATGCGCAGCAGGCTCAGGCTGCTGTTCTGCCAGCGCGCGAGGAAGTTGCGCACGTCATCGGCGCTGGCGTTGTCCCAGCTGCCCCAGACCCCGGTCAGCGGGCCGCGGGTGATCGGCAGAGCGAGGACGTCGAACAGCTGCACGGTGAGTTTCAGCATCTCCGGCGACAGGTGCGCCAGGCTGGTGTCGAGGCTCTTCAGCGTGCCGTCGATGGCCTGCGGCATCTGCTCGGCACTGACGGCGCCGTCGAGCATCACCGGGATCAGTGCGCGCAGAAAGGGCAGGTCGCTGCTGCGCAGAATCAGGTAGCCATTGGCTGGCGTGCTGGCCGAACAGCCGCTGAGGGTGGCAGTCAGCCCGGCAGTGCCGAGCAGCGCCGTGCCCAGCAGGCCGACCTTGAGTAGGCTACGCCGCGACAGTTGCGGCGCGTTGAGGGTGGTGTCGTTCATTGTTGTTGTCACCAGGCGTAAAACGGGCGCTGCCCGCGTTGTTCAGCGTACGAACAGCTTGTAGACCAGCTTCTGGATCGCCTTGCCATAGGGCGGGTAGATCAGCCGCGCGGCGTTGAAGCGCTGCTTGATGAACACACCCTTGGCCTTGCTGAAGGTCAGGAAGCCTTCGTGACCGTGGTAATGGCCCATGCCGGAGGGGCCGATGCCGCCGAACGGCATGTCGTCCTGGGCCACGTGCAGCAGGGTGTCGTTCAGGCACACGCCGCCGGAATGGGTCTCGTGCAGCACGCGCTGCTGCTCGCGCTTGTCGTAGCCGAAGTAGTACAGCGCCAGCGGACGTGGCCGCGCGTTGACGTAGGCGAAGGCGTCATCCAGGCGCTCATAGGGCACCACCGGCAGCAGCGGACCGAAGATCTCGTCCTGCATCAGCTTCATGTCGTCGTTGACGTCCAGCACCAGGCTCTGCGGCAGGCGCCGGCCCTGGGACTCGGGGTAGATCGGGACGATACGCGCGCCCTTGGCCTGGGCGTCCTGCAGGTAGCCGTTGAGGCGGGCCAGCTGGCGCTCGTTGATGATCGCGGTGTAGTCGGGGTTGTCCTTGAGCTGCGGGTAGAAGCGCTGCACCACCTGGCGATAGGCGGCGACGAAACCCTCCACCCGGTCTCTGGGCACCAGCACATAGTCAGGCGCCACGCAGGTCTGCCCGGCGTTGAGGGTCTTGCCGAAGGCGATGCGCTCGGCGGCGTGCTCCAGCGGCACGTCGGCGGAAACGATGGCCGGCGACTTGCCGCCCAGCTCCAGGGTCACCGGGGTGAGGTTTTCGGCGGCGGCGCGCATCACGTGCCGGCCGATGCTGGTGGCGCCGGTGAACAGCAGGTGGTCGAACGGCAGTTTGGAGAAGGCCATGCCGACTTCCGCCTCGCCCAGGGCGACGCTGACCAGGTCCTCGGGGAAGATGCGCGCCAGCAGGTCCTTGACCAGCTGCGAGGTGGCCGGGGTGGACTCGCTCATCTTGATCATCACCCGGTTGCCGGCGGCCAGCGCGCCGGTCAGCGGGCCGATGGCGAGAAACAGCGGGTAGTTCCACGGCACGATGATGCCGACCACGCCCAGCGGCTGGTAGATGACCTTGGCTGCGGCGGGCATGAACTGCAGACCGACGCTGCGCCGCGAGGGCTTCATCCACTTCCTGATGCGCTTGGAGGCGTAATGGATGCCATGCAGGCTGGGCATCAGCTCGGCGAGCAGGGTTTCGTCGGCCGAGCGATTGCTGAAGTCCTGGGAGATCGCCGCGATCAGCGCATCCTGCTGCTCGGTCAGCAGCTCGCTGAGGGATTTCAGCCACTGGATGCGCTGCTCGGCCGAGGGCATCGGGTTGGCGGCGAAGGCCGCGCGCTGCAGGGCGAAGGTGGCGTCCAGCTGGTTGATCTGCTGTTGGTTCTGCTGCAGGTAGGCGATGTCGGCGACCATGGGTTTCTCCTCGACGTTCCAGCGGGCTGCATGGGCTAAGCTGGATTTTTAGAGCAATTACTCTAATGTGTCAAATAGGATGCCGCGACGCCGTCCTCGCTGCACCCTAACCAAAGGCCTGCCAGGGCATGGCGGATGCATCGGGGGGTAACACTTCGGCTGTTTCGCCTGTACCTTTGCCACTTCTGAAGTCGAGATCGAGCTGCGTCATGGCGCCACCCAAGACCCGCGACCGCATCGTTGCCGAGAGCCTGGCCCTGTTCAACGGCCAGGGCGAGCGCAACGTCACCACCAACCACATCGCCGCGCACCTGGGCATTTCGCCGGGCAATCTGTACTACCACTTCCGCAACAAGCAGATGATCATCGCCGAGCTGTTCGCCCAGTACGAAGCGCAGGTCGACAGCTTTCTGCGCCTGCCCGAAGGTCGCGCGCTGACGGTGGAAGACAAGACCTTCTATCTGGAGGCGCTGCTGGCGGCGATGTGGCATTACCGCTTCCTGCACCGCGACCTGGAGCACCTGCTGGAATCCGACGCCGAGCTGGCCGAGCGTTACCGCGCCTTCGCCCAGCGCTGCCTGGTGGGGGCGCAGTCGATCTACCAGGGCTTCGTCGAGGCCGGCATCCTGTTGATGACGCCGGCGCAGATCGAGGCGCTGACGCTCAACGCCTGGATCATCATGACCTCCTGGGTACGCTTTCTCTGCACGGCGGGCGCCAGCCCGGACAACCTCAGCCAGGACATGCTGCGCCGCGGCATCTACCAGGTGCTGGCGCTGGAGGGCGGCTATATCGCGCCTTCGGTGCGCGCGGCGGTCGAGGCGCTGTATGATCGCCTGCACGTGCCGCTGGAGCAGGTGCTCTGAGTCGATCAGCTACTGTTGCCCAGCGCCATGGGTCTGGCCCGCAAGGGTTGTTGGTCGGGTTGCAGGCGCCGTAACTGGCGATAGAGCGCGCGGGTTTCCAGCAGGTTCCACACCCGCAGCAGGGTCTCGATGGCATCCAGCGGCTTGCTGATGAAGTCGCGCGCGCCCAGCGCCAGGGCGCGCAGCCGGGCCTCGCGCGTGGCATCGGCGGTCAGCACCAGAATCGGCAGGTAATCATCGGCGGGAATGCGCCGCTGCAGCTGTTCGAGCACGGCGAAGCCGTCCAGGCCGGGCATGTGCAGATCGAGAATCAGCAGGTCCGGCTCGAAGCTGCTGAACAGGGCCAGCGCCTGGGCCGGGTCGGTGCAACTGAGCACGTTGTGCAGGCCCTCGCGGGCCAGCAGTTGTTCCACCAGTTCGAGGTTGGCGGGCTGATCGTCGATCACCAGGATACGAAAATCGTCGGCGGGCGCTGGGTGGTTCATGGTCAGGCTCCGAGAGGCGGGGTGGGCGTGGCGGCATCCAGATGCTGGCGCAGGGCGGCGAGAAAGGTCGGCACGTGCAGGGGTTTGCTCAGCACCGCGGTGGCGCCGGCCTGCTGCAGGTCGCGCCGGGTGCCGGCGCTGACATCGGCGGTGATCAGCAGCACGGGTGTATCGCTGCTGCTGGGGTTCAGACGCAGGCGCTTGAGCACTTCCTGGCCCGAGAGGTCGGGCAGGTCGAGATCCAGCAGGATCACCTCGGGGCGGTGCTGCCAGGCCAGATCGAGACCGAGCTGGCCCTGCATGGCCGAGATCACCTGCACCTGTGGCCAGCGCGACAGCAGGGTCTCGATCAGCGCCAGGCTGGACAGGTTGTCTTCGATGCACAGCACGCGCAGCGGCCGCTCCGGCGGCGCGATGTCGCTGGCCACGGGCAGTGGCGCCGCGGCCGGCGCCGGCAGCAGGCCGTCATGCACCTGCGCCCGTGGCAGCGTCAGGCTGAAGGTGCTGCCCTCGCCGGGCGTGCTGTGCACGCCGAGGCTGCCATCCATCTGCTCCAGCAGGCTCTTGCTCAGGGCCAGGCCCAGGCCGGTGCCTTCCACCTCGCTGGCCGCGGCGCCGAGGCGCTCGAAGGGAATGAACAGGCGCTGCAGGTCCTCGGCGGCGATGCCCGAGCCGTTGTCGACCACGCTCAGCGTGACGGTGTCGCTGTCGGCCTGCACCCGCACTTCGACATGGCCGCCAGGGTGGTTGTACTTGATCGCGTTGGACAGCAGGTTGAGCAGCACCTGCACCAGGCGCTGGCGGTCGGCCTGCACGCAGAGCTCGGCGGGCAGCTCCTCCGGCAGGCGCAGGCGGATATCGGCGCTGTCGGCCTGGGGCGACAGCAGCAGGCTGACCTCCTGCAGCAGCGGGCGCAGCGCCAACGGCTCGGGGCTCAGCGCCAGCCGCCCGGATTCGATGCGGGCAATGTCCAGCACCTCGTTGATCAGCCCCAGCAGGTGCCGCCCGGCGCGCAGGATATGACGCACCTGGGCCTGCTGCGCCGGTGTGCCGCGGTCCATTTCCAGCAGCTGGGCGAAGCCGAGGATGGAATTGAGCGGCGTGCGTAGCTCGTGGCTCATGCGCGAGAGAAACTCGCTTTTCGCCCGGCTGGCGTTCTCCGCCTCTTCGCGCGCCGTGCGCAGGGCGGCCTCGGCATTGCGTCGGTCGGTGATGTCGCGGGTGATCTTGGAGAAGCCGCGCAAAGTGCCGCTGGCGTCACGCTGCGCGGTGATCACCACGTTGGCCCAGAACAGCGAGCCATCGCGGCGCTGGCGCCAGGCCTCTTCCTCGTAGCGCCCTTCGCGGGTGGCCGCCTGCAGGGCCAGGTAGGGGGCGGTGTCGCGGGCCTGTGGCGGGTAGAACAGGGAGAAGTGGCGACCGAGAATGTCCGCCTCGCTGTAGCCCTTGATGCGCTCGGCGCCGGTGTTCCAGGAGGTGACGTGGCCGCTGGGGTCGAGGCCGAAGATGCCGTATTCCTTGACCCCGTCGATGATCAGGCGCAGGCGCTCCTCGTTGTCGCGCAGGGCGCGCTCGCGTTCGGCCAGCAGCTGCCCGGCCTCTTCCAGGCTGGCGGCGAGCTGGCCGATCTCGTCGGCCGCCGGGCCTTGGGGGATCAGCGGCTGACCCAGAGCCAGGCGCCGCGCGTTGCGCTCGACCTGCTGCACCCGATGGACGATGCCGGTGGACAGCAGCACCACGGCGAACAGTGCACCGAGCACGCCGAACATGGCGGCCAGGCCGGTGGCCAGGAGCATGCGCGAGCGCACCGCGCTGGCTTCGGCGTTGCGCTCGTCGAGCAGGGTCTGCTCGCGCTCGAGCATCTGCTGGATCTCCTGGCGCAGCGCATCGAGCACGTGCTTGTTGTCCACCAGGATGCGCGTCATCGCCGCGCGGTCGTCGCTGCTGGCCAGCGCCTTGAGCTGCTCCAGGCCTTCCAGCTTGATCACGATCAGCGGGCGCAGGCGTTCCAGGCTGCCGCGCATCTGCGGGTCGCGGATGTCCGCATCGAGGCGCCGCAGCGTGCTGTCGATACGCTCCAGCGCACTGCGGTAGGACGGCAGGAAGTCGCTGCGCTGGACCAGCAGGTAGCCGCGCACGCTGGCCGCCGCCTCGGCCAGCAGGCTGTGTACCGCCTGCACGTCGCCCTGCACGCGCAGTGCTCGGCGCACATCGTCTTCGACCCGCGAGGTCTGGCGTTCGGTGATGTACACCAGCACCAGGGAGATCAGCAGCACCGACAGCGGCAGGGCGATGATCACCAGGCTCTTGCTGCGCAGCGGGCGGTCGGTCCAGCGCGTGACCAGGCCCTTCATGCCCTGTGCTCCAGCGGCGCCACCAGGCCCAGGACAATGCCCTGCACGGCGGCCTGGGTGCGGTCGGCGACCCCCAGCTTGCCGATCACCCGTTCGACGTGCGCCTTGGCCGTGCCGGTGGCGATGCCCAGCTCTTCGCCGATCTCGCGATTGGTGAGCCCGGCGGCGATCAGGCCGAGCACCTGATGCTCGCGCGGCGTCAGCGCACTGCCTGACGCGCCGCCCTGGTTGCGCTGGACCACGCGGCGCAGCAATTGCGCGCTGACCATGGCGTTGAGCGCACACTGGCCGGCCGCCACCTGGCGCAGGCCGTCGATGACCTCCTGGCGGCTGGCATCCTTGAGCAGATAGCCGACGGCGCCTGCGTTGACCGCCGCTTCCAGGTGGTCGGGGCTGTCGTACATGGTGAACAGCAGCACCTTGATCGACGGCTGCTGTTCGCGCAGCAGGCGCGCGGTAGCCAGGCCGTTGAGCTGCGGCATGCGGATATCGAGGATGGCGATGTCCGGATTCAGGCGCTGGCAGAGTTCCAGCGCCTGGCGGCCGTCCACCGCCTGGCCGACGATGCTGAATTCCGGGCAGTCGGCGAGCATCGCGGCGAAACCGGCGCGGGTCACCTCGTGGTCGTCGGCCAGCAGCAGGCGAATGGGTTCGTTCATGCGTTTTCCTCATCCGGCAGGGCGCGTGGAATGCTGGCCAGCACGCGGGTGCCCTGGCCGGGTTGGCTGTGACAGGCGAACTGACCGCCGAGCAGCCGGCAGCGTTCGCGCATGGCCACCAGGCCCATGCCGTGTGCGGTGGCTGGCGGTTTCTGCGTGGCGGCGAAGCCGGGGCCGCGATCTTCTATCTGCAGGTGGGCGGTCTCGCCGGCGAGGTGCAGATCCAGGCTGACCGCGCCCTCGACGGTGTGCTTGCAGATGTTGTTGATGGCCTCCTGGCCGATGCGAAACAGGGCGATCTCCACCGCCGGGCGCAGGCGCTGGGGGTCGCGGCGCCGCCATTGCACCTGGCGACCCTGGCTGCGCAGGCGGTCGAGCTCGCGGTCCAGTGCCGGCGCCAGACCGAAGTCGTCCAGCAGGGTCGGGCGCAGGCCGCTGATGGCCTGGCGCGTCTCGCCCATGCTGCGTTGCGCCAGTTGCAGGATGGGCGCCAGAGCGGCGCGCAACTCGTTATTGAGCTGGCGATGCTGGGCGAAGCCCTGCAGACGCTGGTGCAGCCCGGCCAGGGTCTGCGCCAGGCCGTCGTGCAGGTCATAGGCCACGCGCGCGCGTTCCTCTTCCTGGGCGCTCATCTGCCGGTGCACCAGCTCGGACATGGTCCGCTCGCGCAGGCTGAGCGCCTCCAGCAGCTGACTGTTGTGCAGGTGGGCGGCGAGCAGGGTGGCGAGCAGCTGCAGGGCTTCGAGGTCTTCCTCGTCCGGGCGGCGCATGGCGCTGGCGTTGCCCAGCAGCAGGGCGCCGAATACTTCACCCGAGGCCGCATGCAGTGGCAGATGAAGCGCTAGGGCAACCTGCGCCAGCGGCGCTTCCAGCACCTGGGCGGCGTCCGGCCAGGGCAGCGTGGCGAGCTGCTGCTGCAAGGCGGCCGGGCCGAAGCCGGCACTCAGGCTCGGGCTGCCATCGGCTGGCCTGAGCAGCAGCACGCCGCCATCCATGGCGCAGAAGCTGCAGGCCCGCTGCAGAGCCAGTGCACCGCTTTCGGCGGCCGGCAAGGCGCTGAGGGCGCGGCCGCTCTCCACCAGCAGGCGCAGGCGCGCGGCGCGGCTTTCCGCCTGGCGGTAATCGGCGCGCAGGGCCAGCACGCTGTCGGGTGGGGTGTGCTGCATCTACGCCTCCACGAAGTGCGCGTCATCGGACGGCGCAGGCTAATGGCTCCAAGCGCGTCGGGCATCTGCCACCTGGCATAGGCCGCCGGTGCCATTCGGCCGATGTGCCGGCGCCGGGCCGGTTGCATGCTGACGGCGTCATTCAATAGCCGGAGATTCGACCATGTTGAAACCCTTGTTCAGCGGCTGCGCCCTGGTGTTCGCCCTGTCCGTGCCGCTGGTTCAGGCGGCTGAGGCGCCTTATGTCTATACGGAAACCGCAGCCGCCCCGAGCGATGCGCAGGAGCAGCAGATCGCCAGCCTGTTCGAGCGCTGGAACGCCGCCCTGCAGACTGGCGATTCGGCCAAGGTGGCTGCGCTCTATGCCGACAACGGCGTGCTGCAGCCCACGGTATCGAATCGGGTGCGCATAGGCCACGAGGCGATCCAGGACTATTTCGACCATTTTTTACAGGCCAAGCCGGTGGGCACGATCAACATGCGTGAAATTCGCCAGATCGGCCCGGATGCGGCGGTGGACTCGGGGGTCTACACCTTCGCCCTGACCCAGGGCGATGCGGTACGCCAGGTGCAGGCGCGCTACACCTTCGTGTACCAGAAGGTCGATGGCGAGTGGAAAATCCTCAAGCACCACTCCTCGGCGATGCCGGAGCAGCCTGCGGCCGGCTGATTCAGGTGAGTGCGCCGAGCCACTCGGGAATGCGCCGCTCCAGATAGTAGACGGGGCGGCGCGGGCTGCCTTCGACGAAGCCGACATGGCCGCCCTTGGCATGCAGTTCGAACTCGGTGCCGGGGGCCAGCTCGCTGGCTTCGGGCAGGCTGTGACGGAAGATGAAGGGATCGTCCTCGGCCTGGATGATCAGCGTGCGCGTGCGAATGTCGCCCAAGTAGAAGCGGCTGGAGGCGCGCCGGTAGTAATCGTGGGCATCGGCGAAGCCGTGCAGGGGCGCGGTGATGCGCCCGTCGAAGTCCCAGAAGGTGCGCATGCCGTCCAGCGGGCCGAGGCGCTCCAGCACCGACAGGCGCTCGCTGTGGCCCTGTTCGGTGAACAGGCGCTGCTTGTTGCTGACATAGGCGACCATCTCGCGCATGAAATGCGCCTGGTACACCCGCGAGAAGCCCAGGCCGATACGGTCGGCGCACTGATCCAGACGAAACGGCACCGACACCGCCACCGCGGCCTGCAGCTGGCTCTGCGCGCCGCTTTCGCCCAGGTACTTGAGCAGCACGTTGCCGCCCAGCGAATAGCCGACGGCGTACAGCGGCGCCATCGGCCGTTGCGCGCGCAGATGCGCCACGGTCGAGGCCAGATCCTCGCTGGCGCCGGAGTGATAGCCGCGCGGCAGCAGGTTCGGTTCACCGGAGCAGCCGCGCCAGTTCAGCGCCACGCTGGCCCAGCCGCGTGCGGCCAGGGCCTGTTGCAGGCCGAGCACGTAGAGCGAATTGGAACTGCCGGTCAGGCCATGCAGCACCAGCACCAGCGGCGCATGGGCGTCATGCGGGCCGTACCAGTCGAGGTCGAGAAAGTCGCCATCGTCCAGCCACAGCCGTTCGCGCGGCCGCTGCAGTTGCGGCGGCTTGCGGCAGAAGGGGTTCCACAGCGTCTGTAGATGCGGGCCGGGGAGCCACCAGGCGGGGCGAAATTCAGTGTTCATGGTGCAGTCGGTCGTCGGCAGTAGACGTAGCCCGGAGCAATCCGGGAATGGTATTCAGCGTCGGCGCTTGCGGAGTATGCGCCAAGCGCACCAGGCCAATACCAGCAACGCGACGATACGCTGATTGGTAAGCCCGATGACGATACCGGCATTGGGATTGTGCGGTATCGCGCGTTGTAGGTTCAGTGCAATTTCCTGCTGGCTGAGCAGCACCGGCAGCGCCAGTGCGATCAGCAGCAGGTAGGGCAGGTGGGCGTAGATAAAGTCCTTCATCGACGCTGCCACAGTGCGTAATGCACCTGACCAGTGTGCTTCTCCCGATGCAGGCGCCAGTTACCGGGCAGGCCCAGGGTCGAGGGCGCGGTTTCGCTTTCGGTGTAGATCCAGGCGTCGTCGGCCAGCCAGCCCTGGGTTTCCAGCAGGTTGCAGGCGCCTTGCAGCAGATCCTTGTGGAACGGCGGGTCGAGCAGGACGATATCGAAGCGCCGCGGCGCGGGGCGCGCCAGCAGCTGCAGGGCGTCGCCCAACTGGATTTCGCCAGCGCTGCACTGCAGCGTCGTCAGATGTCCGCGCAGCGCGGCCACCGACGCCGGGTTGAGGTCGCAGGCCAGGCCGCTGGCAGCACCACGCGACAGCGCTTCGAGCAGCAGCGCGCCACTGCCGGCGAAGGGGTCGAGCACATGGGCGCCCTCGACATAAGGCGCCAGCCAGTTGAACAGCGTCTCGCGCACCCGGTCCGGGGTCGGGCGCAGGCCCGGGCCGTCGGGGAAGGCGAAGCGCCGCGAGCGCCACTGCCCGCCGATGATGCGCAACTGGCCCTGACCGCCGTGGGCCTTGCCCGCGGCGGGTTTCTGCGGAGCGCGACCGCGCATCAGTGCGGCACCGTGCTGGGCTGCTCGACCGGATCCTCGTTGGGCGGCGGCAGCTCCTTCTGGGCCACGGTCGGGCCGGCCGTGACCACCACCAGCGCCTCGGGGTCGAGGTGCTTGGCCATGGCGGTCTTGACCTGTTCGATGCTCAGCGCCTGGACGTCACGCATAAAGTCGTCCAGATAGCTCAGCGGCAGGTCGTAGAAGCCCATCGACGCCAGCTGGCCGACGATATCGGCGTTGCTCGCGGTGGACAGCGGGAAGCTGCCGGCCAGCTGACGCTTGGCGTTGTCCAGCTCCTGCTGGGTCGGGCCTTCGCGCAGATAGTCGGCGAGCAGCTGCTTGACCAGTGACAGGGTGCCCTCGCTCAGGTCCGCACGGGTCTGCAGGTTGATCATGAACGGGCCGCGCGCCTGCATGGCGCTGAAGCCGGAGTAGACGCCGTAGGTCAGACCGCGCTTCTCGCGCACTTCGGTCATCAGGCGGGTGCCGAAGCCGCTGCCGCCGAGGATCTGGTTGCCCAGATACAGCGCGGCGTAGTCCGGGTCGCGGCGGTCGATGCCGAGCTGGGCGATCAGCAGGTGAGTCTGGTTGGAGGGAAATTCGATGTGGCTGGCACCCGGCTTGGGCGCTTGCGGCTGGGCGATGCGCGGCAGCGCCGGCCCCTGTGGCAGGGCCGCGGACACCTGGTTGGCGATGGCCTCGGCTTCGCTGCGCGAGAGGTCGCCGACCAGGGCGATCACCGCGTTGCCGGCCGCGTAGGCGCGAGTGTGGAAGGCCTGCAGCTGCTGACGGCCGATGGCCGGGATCGACTGCGCGGTACCGTCGCTCGGATGCGCATAGGGGTGCTGGCCATACAGGCGCTCGAACAGCTTCAGGCTGGCCAGCTTGCCGGGGTTTTGCTTCTGGAACTCGAAGCCGGCCAGCAGCTGGTTCTTGATCCGCGCCAGCGAATCCTCGGGGAAGGTCGGTTTGCCCAGGACCTCGGCGAACAGTGCCAGTGCCGGGTCGCGCTGCTCCTTGGCGCTCAGGCTGCGCAGGCTGGCCACGGCCATGTCGCGGTAGGCACCGTTGCCGAATTCGGCGCCCAGGCCCTCGAAGCCGGCGGCGATGGCGCCGACGTCCTTGCCCGGTACGCCCTCGTTGAGCATGGCGTTGGTCAGGGTGGCCAGGCCCGGCACGCCGTTGTCCTGGCTGCTGCCGGCAGCGAAGGTCAGGCGCAGGTCGAACATCGGCAGCTCACGGGCCGGGGCGAACAGCACCTTGGCGCCTTGTGGCGTGGTCCAGGTCTGGATTTCCAGGGTGCGGCGGGTCGGTGCCTGGCCATCGAGCTCGGCCAACGACTGCAGTTTCGCAGCATCGCCGCTCAGCGTCGGAGCGGACAGGCTGGCGCAGGCGCCTAGCGCCAGGGCAGCGGACAGGATCAGGCCGAGCAGGCCCAGGCGGCGGTGCTCAGTCTTCATGGGCGGGACTCCTCATTGCGGGACTCTTCGGGCAGAACGTGGGCGACGCTCAGGCGGTCGCGAACGAAGAAGGTGCGGGCGGCCTGCTGGATGTCGGCCGGGGTCACGGCTTCCAGCTCGGCCAGTTCCTGGTCGATCAGTTGCCAGGACAGGCCGACGGTTTCCAGTTGGCCGATACTGGTGGCCTGGCTGGTGATGGAATCGCGCTCGAACACCAGGCCGGCGATGACCTGGGCGCGCACCCGGGCCAGCTCGGCGGCCGAGGGCGGCGTCTTCTTCAGGTTCTCCAGTTCGCGCCACAGGCCGGCTTCGGCCTGCTCCAGGGTCTTGCCCTTCTGCACGTTGGGCGTGGCGGTGAGAACGAACAGGCTGTCGCCACGGGTGAAGGCGTTGTACCAGGCGCTGGCGCCGGAAACGAGCTCCTCGCCGCGTTCCAGGCGGGTCGACAGGCGTGCGCTGTAGCCGCCGTCGAGCAGGGCGGCGGCCAGGCGCAGGGCATAGACCTGGCGCGGCTGTTCGCTGGTGGCCAGGCCCGGCACGTTGAAGCCCATCAGCAGGCTCGGCAGCTGGGTTCTGAGATACAGGGTGGTGCGGCGCTCGCCCGCTGCGCCCAGTTCCAGCGGCAGCTTGGCGGTCGGCACCTCGCGGCGCGGGATGTCGCCGAAGTAACGCTGCACCTGGCTCTTGACCTCATCCACGCTGACGTCGCCCACCACCACCAGGGTGGCGTTGTTCGGCGCGTACCACTTCTGGTACCAGGCGCGCAACTCGTCGATGTGCATGCGGTCGAGATCCGCCATCCAGCCGATGGTGGGAATGCCGTAGCCGCTGGCCGGGTAGGCCATGGCCTTGAAGCGTTCGAAGGCCAGGGACGAGGGGCGGTCGTCGGTGCGCAGGCGCCGCTCTTCCTTGATCACCTCGATTTCCTTGGCGAATTCGGCCGCCGGCAGCTGCAGGCTGGCCAGGCGGTCGGCCTCCAGCTCCAGCGCCACGCCCAGGCGGTCGCGCGCCAGCACCTGGTAATAGGCGGTGTAATCGTCGCTGGTGAAGGCGTTCTCTTCGGCGCCCAGCTCGCGCAGGATGCGCGAGGCTTCGCCGGCGCCGAGCTTGCGGCTGCCCTTGAACATCATGTGCTCCAGGGCGTGGGACAGGCCGGTGGAGCCGGGCGTCTCGTAGCTGGAGCCGACCTTGTACCAGAGCTGACTGACCACCACGGGCGCGCGGTGATCCTCGCGGACGATGACCTTCAGGCCGTTGTCCAGGGTGAATTCGTGGGTGGGTTGAGCAGGAGAAGCGAAGGCCGCGAGTGGCACGCAAAGGGCGCCGAACAGCAGGCCGAGGGAACGGCGGGCAATGGCATTCATCGAAAGTCTGACCTGTCGGATGGCCTGGGCGGTCGTACCGCCGGCAGGCGAAGAGGTGCTAGGATACCCCATCCTTTTCCGGGGCGGCGCAGCCAGGCGTATCAGGCTGTTAGCGACCGCCCCCCTGAGATGCAAGCGACCCATGTTTGGTTCCAATGACGACAAGAAGTCGCCGGCCGATGTCGGCGCGCAGAATCCGCCTGTGACCGAAGAAAAGAAATCCCTGTTCGGCTGGCTGCGCAAGAAGCCGGCGGAACCCGCTGCGCCCGCCGAGGCGCCCGCGAGCGAGCCGCAAGTCGTGCCCGCGCCCGAGGTGGAATCGGTCGCCAATCCGGCGCCGCTGCCCGCCGCGGCGCCCGAAGAGCCCGTGGCGGCGGTGCCGGTCGAGCGTCACGAACCGCCGGCGCC
>MTEW01003369.1_pt11 | contig 123423 bp, 121 predicted proteins | sample 1042681 | NCBI WGS metagenome assembly MTEW01 (sample SAMN06185811, study PRJNA358809) | soil metagenome | isolation source: soil biostimulated with citrate as carbon source | place: India | collected 2015-05-23 | reverse complement strand
GCTCGCTGACCGCCTGGCCCTCGCCGTACTCGGGGTCGTCGACGTCGATCACCAGCGGCGGGTGGTCGAGCATGCCGATGGCGGCGTGGATCACATCGAAGAACTCGCGGTCGGCGATCACCACCTTGGCCTCGCCATGCTGCAGCATGAAGGCGATGGCCTCGGCATCCAGGCGCACGTTGAGGGTGTTGAGCACCGCGCCGATCATTGGCACGCCGAAATGCGCTTCGAGCATGGCCGGAATGTTCGGCAGCATCACCGCCACCGTGTCGCCCTGGCCGATGCCGCGGCCGGCCAGCGCCGAGGCCAGGCGCCGGCAGCGGGCGTAGGTTTCGGCCCAGTTGCGGCGAATCGAGCCATGCACCACGGACGGGTAGTGCGGGTAAACCGCCGCGGTACGTTCGATGAAGCTCAGGGGGCTGAGGGCGACATGGTTGACGGCGGCGCGGCCGAGGCCCTGCTCGTAGATCGACATGGCGGATACACCTTTGGCTGATTGTTAGCTCTGGTTATTCCGGTAATGATGCAGGCATTACCGAAGCTTGCTGGTGGTGATTTATAGGTCATTACTGGAAAATATGGAAGTTGTACCAAGGTTTTATAGAATAATTACTATATGAAGACTGACGCTCATCTCTCCGCCGTTCCCCTGCAGTCCTGGCTGCGCATCCAGCGCGAGGCGCCGCCGCTGGGCGAGCGGGCCGAGGCCCTGCGCCAAGCTCTGCTGGGCTGCCCGCAGGTGCGCCAGGCCTGGTACCTGGCCTGGCAGCCGGCCAGTCGCACCTACGCTCAGGTGGACGGAGGGCCGCGCCTGCCGCCTGGCATGGGCGACCCGCTGGAGGCCAGTGACGAGACGCTGTTCGCTGCACTTGGCGAACAATCGAGCCTGCCCTTCGACGCGCTGCGCCGGCTGCCCTGCTGGCTGGCCGGGCGTCTGCGCCGCGCCGCGCTGCATCATGGCCAGGCGCTGGCCCTGCAGCTGCAGCCCGGCCAGCCCGGCGTGCTGCTATTGCAGGTCGACGAGGCGGCCGGGCTGGAATGGCTGCCCTGGCTGCGTGAACTGCTGGTGCAGATGGTCGAACTGGCCTCGGGGCTGGCGCGCAGTGCTCCGTTGCTGTCGGCCGACCCGCAGCCGGCGCTGCTGCTCGACGCCGAGGCGCGCCTGCTGGAAAGCAATGCGGCGCTGCAGGCGCTGCTCGGCGAGCGCGCGCTGGCTCAGGTTGGCGAGCTGTTGCCGGTCAACCATCTGCCGCTGGTGCGCGCCTGCCTGGAGCAATGCAGGGCCATCGAGGCGGTGGAGGCGCAGGACGGCGAGCGTATCCTGATCTGGAGTTTCGTCCCCGATGTCGCCGAGCGGCGGGTGCTGGCGCGCTGCCGCGAGGCCACCCGCGAGGTTCGCGAACAGCGCGAGGCCGCGCGGGCGCGGCGGCTGTACCGGCTGATCACCGAGAACACCACCGACCTGATTTCCCGGCATACGCCGGGCGGCGTGTTTCTCGACGCCTCGCCGGCCTGCTGGACGCTGCTCGGCTACTGGCCGGAAGAACTGCGCGGCATGGCGGTCGACGGCCTGCTGCATCCGCAGGACCAACTGCAGCAGGCCAAGCAGGCGCGCGAGGCGCTGGAGCAGGACGGCTACCACACCATGACCTACCGCATCCGCCACCGCGACGGCCACTACCTGTGGTTCGAGACCGCCAGCCGCGCCATTCGCGAGACCTACACCGGCGCGGTGGTGGAGGTGGTCAGCGTGTCGCGCGACATCACCGCGCGCATCCAGGCCGAGGAGAACAAGCGCCGCCTGGAGGACGAGCTGGCGCACACCACGCGGCTGATCACCCTGGGCGAGCTGGCCTCGGGCATCGCCCACGAGATCAACCAGCCGCTGGCGGCGGTGGTCAACTACGCCAGCGCCAGCCAGCGCTACCTGCAGGGCATCGGCGGCGATCCGGCCGGTGTCGACAAGGTGGCCCAGGGCCTGGCGCGCATCACCGAGCACGCCAACCACGCCGCGGTGGTGATCAGGCGTTTGCGTGCCTTCCTGCGCAAGGGCCAGCGGCGCATGCAGGCGCTCAATCTGGCCGAGGTGGCGCGCGAGGCGGTGCGTCTGTGCAATTGGGAGGCCGGTGCGGCGCAGGTGGCGGTCAGCGACGTCTTGCCGGACAATCTGCCGCCGGTATTCGCCGACCGCGTGCTGCTCGAACAGGTGCTGCTCAACCTGCTGCGCAATGCCATCGATGCCAACCGCGAGCGCCACCCGGGCGCGCCTTCGCAGGTGCGTCTGGAGGCCGGCGAGTGCGACGGCGGCCTGGCGATCCGGGTGATCGATCAGGGGCCGGGCGTCAGCGCCGAGCAGATGGCCAAGCTGTTCACCCCCTTCTACACCAGCAAGGCGGACGGCCTGGGGCTCGGCCTGTCCATGAGCCGCAGCATCGTCGAAGGCTTTGGCGGGGCGCTGGAAGCCTTTCCGGCCGAGGGCGGCGGGCTGTGCCTGGAATGCCGCTTGCCGCTGGGCAGGGACGAGTAGCCGCGAGCAACGAAAGTCATAACAACAAGAGGAGCCGCATGCAGATGCAACAACTGGTTTACGTGGTCGATGACGACCAGGGCATGCTCGACTCGACGCTCTGGCTGCTGGAGTCGGTGGGGCTGAGCGGCGTGCCCTTCACCAGCGGTCGTGCCTTTCTCGAGGCCTGCGACCCGACTGCCAATGCCTGCGTGCTGCTCGATGTGCGCATGCCCGGCATGGGCGGGCTGAACGTGCAGGAGGAGATGCGCGCGCGCGGCATCGACCTGCCGATAATTTTCGTCAGCGGCCATGCCGACGTGCCCATCGTGGTGCGCGCGTTCAAGGCCGGGGCGGTGGATTTCATCGAGAAGCCCTACAACGAGCAGCTGTTGCTCGACAGCGTGCAGCAGGCGCTGGATCGCCGTCCGGCCCGGCCGCGGCGCGATCCGCGTCTGGCCGAGGTGCAGGCGCGGCTCGACCAGCTCACCCCGCGTGAGCGCGACGTGCTGCTGCCGCTGGTACGCGGCTACACCAATCGCGAAGTCGCCGAGCAGCTCGATATCAGCGTGAAGACCGTCGACCTGTATCGCTCGCGGGTGATGAAGCGCATGCAGGCCGAGACGCTGCCGGAGCTGGTGGGCATGGCCATCGCCGCCGGGCTGGTGGATGCGCTGGCGATTCGTTCAGAGATTTGAGCGCCCGGGGATGGCCGTAGGGTGTGCCCTGCGCACCAGGGTGCTGGATGGGTACAGGGAGCTCATGTACGCGGTCGTCTGGCGATCCGACCGGCGCCTTGAATCGACGTCCCCATAGGTAGTTTCCGCGTGCTCACCGGTAGGGTGCGCCGTGCGCACCAAGGTGTTTGTTGCGTAAAGGGAAGTTATGCCAGCGGCCGTTTCGGTGCGCACGGCGCACCCTAGGTTTGGCACCAAGGTCGCTCAGTCGGCCCAGCCTCGGTAGACATGGGTCATCGGCCGCGGGCCCTTGAGATAGCCGGTGCTCATCTCGCGGATATGAAAGCCGCCGGCTTCGATCAGGGCGGGGATATCGCGGTCCAGGTGGCAGCCGCCGGCCAGCGGTTTCCACAGCGGCGTCAGGCGCTTTTGCCAGCGCACCACCGGCAGATCCGGCGCCAGACCGTGTTCGCAGAACAGCAGGCGGCCGCCGGGTTTCAGCACGCGGCGCATTTCGCCCAGGGCGGCGATGGCATCGGGGATGGTGCACAGGGTGAAGGTGCAGACGATATCGTCGAAGCTGGCGTCCGCCGCCTGAATCTGCCCCAGTTCCAGGGCGATCATCTCCACCGGTACCTGGCAGCGCGCGGCGCGTTCGCGGGCCAGGGCCTGCATTTCCGCGGAGGGGTCGACGCCGACCACCACCTCGACCCGCTGCGCATCGTAGAAGCCCAGGTTCAGACCGCTGCCGATGCCGATTTCCAGCACGCGTCCGCGCGCCAGCGGCACGATCTGCGAGCGCGCCTTCATCACCGCCCCCATGCCGCAGGCGAAATCGATCAGATGCGGCAGGATATGGCGGTCGTAAAGGCCCATGGCTCAGGCTTCGTCTTGTCCGTCGTCGTCGTCATCGTTGTCGCCGCGATAGGCGGCGAAACACTTGAGGGAATGGCTGACCTCGTTGCCTTCGATCAGCCAGCTGTCGTCCTCCTCGAGGTGGCGCGCGGCCTTGACCGCTGCGAGGGAGAACTTCCACAGGCGGCGCTCGCGGCCGTCGATGCAGTGCACCTGCAGCAGCGGCTTGGCCGCGCTGTCGGCGCTGTCGGTGCCGGCGCTGACCTGGGCCAGCAGCTCGGTGTCCAGATCGAACTGCCAGGCATGCAGGCCATCGATCTCCAGCATGTCGGCGTCTTGCAGGGCTTCGATCAGGCTTGTCGGTTTCATCGGTTTTTCCAAGGCATCAGCGCCCCAGGCGGCGCAGGTCGGAGGACTCTATCACGCGCACGCCGTCTTCTTCCTCCAGCGCCAGGCGCCACAACGCGCGGGCCAGGGCGCAGGCGTCGATGCCGCGGTATTTGCCCGGCAGCCAGCGCAGCAGCGGCGCCGCCAGGCGCTCGCCAAGACGAAACTCACGGCGCGCACCGAGCAGCAGCGAGGGGCGGGCGATGGTCAGTTGCGGCCAGTCCATGGCCTTCAGCGCTTGCTCGGTCTCGCCCTTGACGCGGTTGTAGAACACCGAGGAGTTGGGATTGGCGCCCAGCGCGCTGATCACCACCAGATGCCGTGCGCCCAGCTCGCGAGCGCGACGGGCGAAGGCCAGCACCAGGTCGTGGTCGACGGCGCGGAAGGCCTCCTGCGAGCCGGCCTGCTTGATGGTGCTGCCCAGGCAGCAGAAGGCGGTGTCGACCTGGCCGGAAAGCTGCGGCAGCAGGGCCTGCAGATCACCGACCGGGTTTTCCAGATGGGCATGGGCGGCCAGCGGGCGTCGCGTCGGCGCCAGCACGCGGGCGACCGTCGGCTCGCTGAGCAGACGATCGAGCAGATGTTCGCCGGTAAGGCCGGTGGCGCCAGCGAGCAGGATATGTTGCGGGGTCAGGTGCATGCAGTTGTCTCTAGTCCGTTACAGCTGAGCTTAGTCGTTGCCGCTACTGCTGGCCACGGCCCCCAGGGCTCGCTCAGCCTGATTCTGGCGCAGGCTGCGCCAATGCTGGAGTACGCCGCGTGGCGCCCAGATCTGCGGTTCGGAAGGTTCGAAACCGTCGCTCTGCTCGCGCTCGGCGACGCGTTCCCTGGCCAGTTCGAAGGCCCGTTCCAGGTTGTCGGTTTCGCCCAGCGCCTCGGCGAACAGGGCGCGGCCGAAATAGGTGAAGTCGTTCTCCTCGCTGCAGCCGAAGGACACCCGGTCGGCGCGTGCGGCGGTCATCACCAGGGTCTTGTCGTCTTTCAGCGGGGGGATGAAACCGCCGGAGTAGCAGGCCGATATCACCAGCACCTTGTTGCGCTGCTTGAGCGGGGCGAGCAGGGCAGCCAGTTCGCTGGCCGGCAGGTCGGCCAGCTGCAGGCGCGGCTGGTCGAGATTGAGTTCGTGGCGGCGCGAGCCATGGCTGGTCAGGTAGATGAAGATCAGGTCTTCCTCGCCGCTGCGTTCGGCCAGGGCCTGGACCACACGGGTGAGATTCTCGCGGGTGGCCAGCGGGCGGTCGGCGAGATGGTCGCGATGGTTGATCAGGCTGATGCTGCCATGGGCACCGAAGCGCTCGCGCATCAGGCGGCTGACGTAGTCGGCCTCGCGCATGAACACGCTTTGCTTGCCATCGCCGGCCAGGGTCAGGGCATAGAGTTCGCGCGCCTCTGTCGAGGCCGGAATCGCGGCGATGGCTTCGTCGAGCAGCTGGCCCTGCTGCAGCAGGCCCAGTTCGAGGCTGTCGGGCAGCACCTGGCCCTGATCGTCACGCACCAGCCTGCCGTCTTGCCAGGTGCCGGATTGGCGGCTGCCGTCGGCCAGGGTCAGGGTGCCCTGACCGCTGTATTCGCCGCCGGAGAAACGCCCCCGGTAAGCGCTGCCATCGGGCAGGGTGAGCAGGCCTTCGCCTTCGTACTGCCAGTCGGCGAACTCGCCGAGGTAGCGGGTGCCGTCGCCATCGTTGTATTCACCGGGGCCCTGCATCACGCCCTCGACGAACTCGCCGGCCCAGACTTCACCGCTGGCGCTCTGGTAACGGCCCTTGCCGTGAAACTCGTCGTTCTGGAAACCGCCGCTGTAGTTGTCGCCATCGGCGTTGCGATAGCTGCCCTGGCCGCTGAGCAGACCCTGGGCGAATACGCCGCTGAACTGGTTGCCGTAGGCATCGCTGCGCACGCCCTGGCCCTCGGGCTGGCCATTGACGAACTGGCCCTGGAAGCTGCTACCGTCAGCCATTTCCAGTTTGCCCAGGCCATGGAAGCGGTCGTTGAGAAACTCGCCCTGATAACGCTGGCCGCCCTGCTCCAACAGGCCCTCGCCATTGAAACGGTTGCGCTCGAAACCGCCCTGATAGCGGCTGCCATCGGCGTAGGTCAGGGTGCCATGGCCATGGAACATGCCCTGGTGAAAGTCGCCCAGGTAATGCTCGCCGCCGGGGCCCTGCCATTCGCCGGGCCCCTCGAGCATGCCGTCCTTGAACTGGCCGACGAACCAGCTGCCGTTGCGGTAGTCCAGGCGTCCGGGGCCTTGCAGCAGACCGTCGACGATCTCGCCGCGATACTCGGCGCCGTCGGGCAGGATGGCGTTGGCCGGCAGCAGCGGGCGCGCCTCGTCGCAACCGGCGAGCAGCAGGGACAGGCAAAGGGGGAGCAGGCGCAGGGCAAGGGGGTTCATGACGGACATCCAGGTCGGTGCTGTGGCCCGCAGTATGCCGCAAGCCTGGACGCTTGCGCTGCCGAGTCGCACGCTTTGCTGACGCGAGTGCGTTCCCGCTCCGGCGCGGAGCGCCGAAAACGGGAACGACCGGATGGCCGGGTCAGACGAAGCAGAGGGTCAGCGGTTCGGCGATATAGGCCGGCTTCTCCTGGCCTTCGATCTCCAGCACGGCGCGGGCCTTGAGCAGCCACTGGCCGGGGTTCTTTTCGTTGGCGTCGGTCAGGGTCACCGTCAGGCGCACCTTGGAGTCGACCTTCACCGGCTGGATGAAGCGCACGCTGTCGAGGCCATAGTTCACCGCCATCTTCAGGCCCTGCGGCATGATCATGATGCCTTCCATCAGCATCGGTACCAGCGACAGCGACAGGAAACCGTGCGCGATGGTGGTGCCGAAGGGGGTCAGCTTGGCCTTTTCCGGATCGACGTGGATGAACTGATGGTCGCCGGTGCATTCGGCGAACTGGTTGATGCGCTGCTGGTCGATGGTCAGCCACTCGGACTTGCCGAGTTCCTTGCCAACATAGTCCTTGAGCTCTGCTACGGGTACGAACGGCATAGTTCCTCCTTGAGGACGCGGGTGTTTTTCTTGTGTGCGTGGAACCGTTGCGGCCTAGATCATCACGGGGCCGGCAACGGGTCAAGCCTGCCTTGATCCACTGAATGGCGGGGCATAGGCCATACGGACGAGGCAATACAGAGGCCAGCGCCGGGTCATCGCGCCTATAATGGCCGGCATGCCCTCAAGATTGCCCGGATACCCCTGCTAGCGCGGTGGTGCTGGGCATCGCTCGTTTCGGAGATTGCCCATGCTGCTTCGCGGCCTTTCCTGGCTGGTGCTCTGCCAGTTGCTCGGTACCGTCCTCAACGTTTTGCTGCTGCCCATGTTGCCGGGGCCGATCATCGGCATGCTGCTGCTGTTCGTGTTCCTCATGCTGCGCGGCGAGGTGGGCGAGCCGCTCAGCCTCGCCTCCAGCAGCCTGCTCAAGTACCTGCCGCTGATCCTGGTGCCGCCGGCCGTCGGGGTGATGGCCTATGCCGGCGCCATCGCCGCCGACTTCTGGGCGGTGGTCGGTGCATTGCTGCTGTCGCTGTTGCTGTCGGTGGCGTTCGCCGGCTGGCTGATGCAGAAACTGATCGAGCGCCAGCAGCGTCGGGAGGAAGCATGAGTCCGGACTGGCAGGGCGCCTGGCAGGCGCTGATTCATCACCCGCTGTTCGGTGTCGGCATCACCCTGGGTGCCTATCAGCTGGCCGTTGCCGCCTATGAACGTACGCGCTGGGTATTCCTGCAGCCGGTGCTGGTATCGATGCTCACGGTGATCGGCATTCTGCTGCTGTGCGGTTTGAGCTTCGCCGAATACCGCAGCAGCGTTTCGCTGCTGACCCTGCTGCTCGGTCCGGCCACGGTGGCGCTGGCGGTGCCGCTGTATCTCAACCTGCGGCGAATCCGCCAGTTGTTCTGGCCGATCATCCTCACCCTGTCGATCGCCGGCACCTTGGCTACGCTGTTGGGAGCCGGGCTGGCCTGGCTGTTCGGCGCCGAGCGGCTGATGCTGATGAGCATGGCGCCGAAGTCCGTGACCTCGCCGATCGCCATGCTGGTGGCCGAGCAGATCGGCGGCATCGCTGCGCTGGCGGCGGTGTTCGTGATGATCACCGGGGTCATCGGCGCCATGGTCGGGCCTTCGCTGCTGCGTCTGTGCGGTGTGCGCCATCCGGCGGCGCTGGGCATGGCGCTGGGCATCACCGCCCATGCCGTAGGCACGGCGCGGGCGCTGCAGGAGAGCGACGAGTGCGGCGCCTTCGCCGCCCTGGCCATGAGCCTGATGGGCGTGATCACCGCGGTGCTGTTGCCGCTGGCGATTGTCCTGTTCTTATGAGGTGACGATGAACCTGCCGCTGTTCCCTCTCAATACCGTGCTGTTCCCCGGCTGCATGCTCGATCTGCAGATATTCGAGGCGCGCTATCTGGACATGATCAGCCGCTGCATGAAACAGGGCAGCGGCTTCGGCGTGGTGTGCATCGTCGATGGCGCGGAGGTGGGCGAGGCCGCCAGCAGCTTCGCCGCCATCGGCTGCGAGGCGCTGGTGCGCGACTTCCAGCAGCGCCCCAACGGCCTGCTGGGCATCCGGGTCGAGGGCGGACGGCGTTTCAGGGTACGCGAGGCCCGCGTACTGCCGGATCAACTGACGCTGGCGGAGGTGGACTGGCTGCCGGAGCAGGAGGATCGACCGCTGCTCGGCGAGCATGCCGACCTGGCCGCCTTGCTAGCCGCCCTGGCCGAGCATCCGCTGGTTTCGGGGCTGGGCATGGCCGGAGTGGTCGGCGCTCAGCAGCAGCTGGCGAATCAGCTGGCCTATCTGCTGCCGCTGGAGCCGACGCAGAAGCTGCAGCTGTTGCAGCAGGACGATCCCGCGCAGCGCCTGGAGCAGCTGCAGGTCATGGTGGATCAGCTGCAGGGCGATGCCTGAAGCCTGGGCTCAGTAGGCGTAGCGCAGCAGCGCGGCCGACAGTTGCCAGGCCGCCATGCCGCCGAGTACCGCCAGGCAGGCTGGCAGCACGATCCACCACAGGCGTGCCGGCAATGCCGGCAGCACCTCGCGGCGCTGGCACAGGGTCAGGCTCAGGCCGCATACGGCCGATGCCAGCAGTGCCCCGGCGATCACGTCGCTGGGCCAGTGCACGCCCAGATAGACGCGCGACAGGGCAATGGCCAGCGCCGGCAGACAGGCCACCACCAGCCAGGCCAGGCGCAGACGCACGCCCTGACCGCGACCGGCAAGTACCCCGAGCACCAGGAAGAAGGCGAACGATGCCGAACTGTGGCCGCTGGGGAAGCTGAAGCTGGTCAGCGGCTCGCTCAGAATATCGGGACGCACGCGGGCGAAACCGTGCTTGAGCGTGGTGTTGCCCAGGGCGGTGAGCAGCAGCGTGGAACCGGCGAACAGCAGATGACGCCATTGCCGGGCGAGCAGCAGCAGGCTGCACAGCACCACGGCCGCCACCAGTTGCGTGCGCAGATCGCCGAGCCGCGTCAGGGTGACGATCCAGCGATCCAGGTGCGCCCGGCGCTGCTCCTGGACCAGGGTCAGCAGGCCCTGGTCCAGCGCATCCAGGTGTGGCCAGCCGATCATGATCGCCAGCAACAGCAGCAGGCTGAGCCCGCCGGCGAGCAGGCTGGCGCGTTGTTTTCCCGCCAGGCTGGCCTGCACCGTCAGCAGCAGGATCAGGCCGATGCCGGCCAGCAGAACGGCCGCCTCCGTCCAGAACCCCTCGGCCATCGGCAGGCGCAGCGCGGCGCCGGTGGCCCAGCCGGGCAGCAGGTAGGCCACCGACCAACCGGCTGCCGCCACCAGACTCACCAGAATGAAGCGCAGCAGCGGCATGTTCAGCATGCCGGCGACCAGCGGCAGCAGAGGGCGCAGGGGGCCGATGAAGCGCCCCACCAGCAGGCTGGCCACGCCGTAATGGCGGAAGTACAGCTCGGCGCGCATCACCCACTGCGGATGACGGCGCAGGATCGGCAGGCGCGGAATGTTGTGCTTGAAGCGTCGCCCCAGGGTGTAGGACAGCAGGTCGCCGCAGAAACCACCGGCATAGGCCAGCGCCAGCGTTTCCCACAGGCTGAGTACGCCGCTGCCGGCCAGCAGGGCGACGCTGAACAGCAGCACCACGCCTGGCAGGAGGATGCCCACCAGGGCCAGGCATTCGAACAGGGCGATAAGGAAGATCGCCAGCCCCAGCCATTGCGGGTTGGCGCTCAGCCAGGTGGTCAGGTTGTCCAGCCAGACGCTCAAAGGTCACCTCCTGCGACGCTCAGCAACTGGTAATCATGTCCTTCGACCTGACCGCGGCGCAGTGGGTTGCGTGTGCAGTAGCGCGCGTAGCCGGCGTCGACGAAACGGTAAGGCAGATGCTCGTCGCGCCCCTTGGGAATACCCAGGCGCGCGCACTGGATGATGGTCTGCGGGCGCTCGCCTACGTCCTCGACGAACAGCCGCTGCAGGTCGAAACGGCGCGCGTCCCAGTCCGGCACTTTCAGGGCGAGGGCCTTGCACAGCAGCGTCTGGCCGGCGCACAGGCGCTCGGGCGCGCGCGGCATGCCGAGGCTGTCCGGATTGTTGCGCTGCATGGCGGCGAGCGAGTCGGCGCCGCTGATGGCGTCGACCCAGGGATGCGCGGACTTGATCAGCACCGCATTGCCCGGGCCATGGGCGCTGAAGTTCAGCGAATCGCCGCCGCGCGCGTAGTACATGTAGATGTGCCCGCCGTCGGCGAACAGCGCCTTGCGTTTCTCGGTGTAGCCGAGCGAGGCATGGCTGCCCTTTTCCGTCAGGTAATAGGCTTCGGTCTCGATGATCCGCGCGCTCAGCCAGAGCGCGCCGACGCGGTGGCGAATCACCTTGCCGAGCAGCTCGCGCGCCAGCAGTTGCGCGTCACGGTCGAAGAAGGCATCGGCCAGGGGGCGGGCCTGCGGCCAGGGCAAACTAAGGGTGGGTTCGGCTGGCATCATCTGTTGCATGAAGTCGCATGGGCATAGTCTGGGGCGGCGAGCATAACAACAAGAACCTTAAAGATGCCTGAACGTTCCCGCAGCAGCAGTGCCCATATCAGCCCTTCGGCGCATTACACCGGTTACGTCTGGTATCGCCACCAGCTCGCCGAGTCGGCGTTCGTCACCGCCTTCGGCCGCTTCGTGCACAAGCTGCTGTGGCCGCTGACCTGGGGCGCACGCGCAGGCTTCGGCCTGGATATCGAGGCCCTGCTGCTGCAGCGTCATCTGCAGATCGATGCGCTGCTGACCGAAGCCATCGAGCAGGGCGGGGTGCGGCAGGTGGTGGAGATCGCCTGCGGCCTGTCGCCTCGCGGCCGGCGCTTCTGCGCGCGTTATCCACAGCTTCGGTATCTGGAAGCGGACCTGCCCGCCATGGCTGCACGCAAGCGCCTGCTGCTGCATGGTGAAGGCTGGCTGGACGGGCGGCACCAGGTGCGCGCGGTCGATATCCTCGCCGAGCGCGGCAATCAGCGGCTGGGTGCACTGTTCGCGGATCTGGAGCGCAGTGAGCCGGTGGTGGTGATCACCGAGGGGCTGGTCAACTACTTCCCGCTGCCCGCGATCGAAGGGTTCTGGAGTCGACTGGCCAGCGAGCTTCGCAGCTTCGCTGGCGCCACCTACCTCACCGAACTCTACCCGGATCTGCGCGAGCATCCGCGCTATCGCCAGCTGCGCTGGGGCGTCGACCTGATCGGGCGTCTGACCCGCGGCAGTTATCCGCTGCATTACCGCGATCACGACGAGATCATGGCGGGCTTTCAGCGCTGCGGCTTCGCTCAGGTGCAGGTGCTCGACCCCAGTGCCGATGCGATGAGCCTGGGCCTGCCGCCAGCCCGTCTGCCGGGGCTGGTGCGGGTGATCCAGGCGCGGACGTAGTGTGCGCCGCGCGCACCTTGGCTGGGCTGGCTATGCCGGCGCTAGGCGCAGGCCGCCGTCGGCAGCGGCGCCGGATGGATGCGCGCGGCCAGGGCCTGGCTGGCCTCGGCATCGGTATGCGGGAAGACGAAGGCCAGGCCCCTGTCTTCGTGGCGCAGCGGTAGCAGCGGCTGGCTGGGCAGATCCGCATAACTCAGCTGCCAGCCCCGACCAGGCAGATCCCGCGGCAGGTCGCCTTGCAGCAGCCCGCCGAAGAAGCCCAGCTCGCTCAGCTCCACCGCCCATTGCCGGCCTTCGGCATGCTGCAGCAGTGCCTGACGCTGGCGTGGCGCCAGGCGCGGCTCGCAGCGTTTCTCCAGCTTCAGGAGCTGCTCGGCTTGCAGGCGCGTGCTGCCCGGGCTGCGTGCCGGCAGCGGTCGCCCATCGAGGAAGGGCCGGTACAGCGCGGCGCAGGCTTCACGTCGTTCGAACTGGGCAAGATGATCGGCCTGGTGGATCAGGGCGCAATCGGCCTGGGCGCAGGCCGCGGCGAAATGGGCGTGTTCCCAGGGCTGGGTGAAATGATCGTGCTCGCCGGCCAGCACCAGGGTCGGGCATAGCGGGTGGCGCTCGAAGCCGGCGAAGGCCAGCAGGCGTCGGCTGTTCTGCCGGTAGCGCTCCACCTCGGTCGGCGACAGGCGCTGGATCTGCCGCAGCAGCGCCTTGCGAAACACCGGTGAAACGCCTGTGTCCTGCAGATGCAGCGGGTTGAGCAGGCCGGTCAGGGCACCCTGGGCGAACTCGCCGATGCGCCCCTCATCGAGCAGGGCCAGGCCCTCCTCCAGCAGCCGCCGCGCGCCGGGGCGGCCGAAGGCGGTGACCCCGGCCAGCAGCAAGCGCGCGCAGCGTTGCGGGTGACGGGCGGCGAACAGGGCCGCCAGCGCCGAGCCATAGGACAGACCGATGGGCATCAGTGTCGGCAGCTGCAGCTGTTCGGCGAAGGCGGCGATCAGGTCAGCCAGTTGCTCCAGGCCGAGCTCCGGCGCCAGTTGCATATTGCCGCCCTGGCTGGGCAGGTCGAGCAGGATCAGCGGATGGCTCGGCAGCAGCTCCTCCACCTCGGCGGCGAAGGAGCGAAAGCTCTGGAACGCACCGCCAAGCAGCAGCACCGGCGGGCGCGGGTCGCGCTGGCGGGTGGAGTAAGCCTGGTAATGCAGACGCCAGCCAGCGATCTCCAGGACCTCGGGCGGGCTGACGAGCAGGGCGGCGCTGTAGTCGGTGCGGTAATGCATGATGGAGGCACTCCGGCTTTTTCTTGTCGTTATCCACGGGGCGGCACACGGCGCCGGGGCGGTCTTGTCTGACAAAGCTCGATTGCAAGGTAAACATCGCGCTGTCTTTTGTTTACCCAACCTTCGGGCGGCCCCAGGGCCTGGGTGTCACCGTTGCGCTGGCGGCGGCTCTGCCGTGGGGCGGGCGGCGTTACCGCGGGCCCCTGGCGAACGCCTTGTCTACCTGGCGCGGGCCCTTGTCAGAGAGGCTGTGGGGACTTCTGCGATGATGGGTCGGCAGGCATGGCGCCGCGGCTAGAACCCCGCCCGCCAGCATCACTCCGACCGCTTGCCAGACGCCGCTGGGCGTGGCCTTGCGAGCTCGCTATAATCAGCCCCTTTTTCCAACTGCCAGACCTCCGCCGCCATGACCGAGTCCGTGCACGCTTACATGACCCGCCTGGGCCAGGCCGCCCGCCAGGCCTCCAGGGTGCTCGCCCGTGCCAGCACCGCGCAGAAGAATCGCGCGCTGCAGGCCGCGGCCAATGCCCTCGACGCTGCTCGCGCCGAACTGACTGCCGCCAATGAACTGGACCTGGCCGCGGCTCGCGCCAGTGGTCTGGAACCGGCCATGGTCGACCGTCTGGCCCTGACGCCAGCGGTGGTCGACGGCATGATCGAAGGGCTGCGCCAGGTGGCGACCCTGCCGGACCCGATCGGCGAGATCCAGGGCATGCGCTATCTGCCTTCCGGCATCCAGGTCGGCAAGATGCGCGTGCCGCTGGGCGTGATCGGCATCATCTACGAATCGCGGCCGAACGTGACCATCGATGCCGCCAGCCTGTGCCTGAAGTCCGGCAATGCCACCATCCTGCGCGGCGGCTCCGAGGCCATCCACTCCAACCAGGCGATTGCCCGCTGCATCCAGCTGGGCCTGGCCGAGGCCGGTTTGCCGGCGGCCTGCGTGCAGGTGGTGGAAACCACCGACCGCGCCGCGGTGGGTGAGCTGATCACCATGCCGGAGTTCGTCGACGTGATCGTGCCGCGCGGCGGCAAGGGCCTGATCGAACGCATCAGCCGCGATGCCAAGGTGCCGGTGATCAAGCACCTGGACGGCGTGTGCCACGTCTATGTCGACATCGCCGCCGATCTCGACAAGGCCATTCGCGTCTGTGACAACGCCAAGACCCAGCGCTACTCGCCGTGCAACACCATGGAAACCCTGCTGGTGCACCAGGCCATCGCCGAACGCGTGCTGCCGCCGCTGGCTGCCATCTACCGCGACAAGGGCGTGGAGCTGCGCGGCGATGCCGCCACCCGCGCACTGCTCGGCAGCGATGTGCTGGAAGCAAGCGAGGATGACTGGTTCGCCGAGTACAACGCGCCGATCCTGGCGATCCGCATCGTCGACTCGCTGGATGCGGCCATCGAGCACATCAACCACTACGGTTCGCACCATACCGATTCGATCATCACCGAGAACTTCAGTGATGCGCGACGTTTCCTCACCGAAGTGGATTCCGCCTCGGTCATGGTCAACGCCTCGACCCGTTTCGCCGATGGTTTCGAGTATGGCCTGGGCGCCGAGATCGGTATTTCCACCGACAAGCTGCACGCCCGTGGCCCGGTCGGCCTGGAAGGCCTGACCAGCGAGAAGTACGTGGTCTTCGGCGACGGACACATTCGCACATAAATGAACGGTATTGGCGCCCGACGTATCGGCCTGCTCGGCGGTACCTTCAACCCGGTGCACAACGGGCATCTGCGTGCGGCGCTGGAAGTGGCCGAGTTCATGGCGCTGGACGAGCTGCGGCTGATCCCCAGCGCGCGGCCGCCGCACCGCGACGCGCCACAGGCGAGCGCCGAGCAGCGCTTGGCCATGGTTCGCCTGGCGGTGGCCGGCGAGCCGCGGCTGGCGGTCGATGACCGTGAGCTCCAGCGCGACAAGCCGTCGTACACGGTGGACACCCTGGAGTCGGTGCGCGCCGAGCTGACGGCGGACGATCAGCTGTTTCTGCTGCTCGGCTGGGATGCCTTCTGTGGGTTGCCGAGCTGGCACCGCTGGCAGGAGTTGCTCGATCACTGTCACCTGCTGGTGCTGCAGCGGCCGGATGCCGACAGCGAGGCGCCGGAGGCGCTGCGCGATCTGCTGGCGGCGCGCAGTGTCAGCGACCCGCTGAGCCTGGCCGGGCCGGGCGGGCAAATCAGTTTCATCTGGCAGACTCCGCTGGCGATATCCGCCACGCAGATTCGCCACTTACTGGCAACCGGCCGCTCGGCGCGCTTTCTGCTGCCCGATGCGGTACTGGCCTATATCCAGGCGCACGATCTTTACCGTGCGCCCAATGCTTGAGGCGTCGCGCCTGCGCTGACGTCCATTACACGAGGCAAACGAGTCATTTATGAGCAAGCAGAACATGCCCAGCGAAGAGCTGGTCAAGATCGCCGTGGCGGCGCTGGAAGAGATCAAGGCGACCGACATCACCGTGATCGACGTCAAGGACAAGACCAGCATCACCGATTTCATGGTGATCGCCAGCGGTAGCTCCAGCCGCCAGGTCAAGTCGCTGGTGGAAAACGTGCTGGAAAAGGTCAAGGAGCAGGGCGTGCGCCCGATCGGCAGCGAAGGTCTGGACAGCGGCGAATGGGCCCTGCTCGACCTGGGCGACATCGTCGTGCACGTGATGCTGCCGACCGCGCGCCAGTTCTATGATCTGGAGCGCCTGTGGCAGGGCGCCGAGCAGAGCCGCGCCCAGCATTCCGCTGAATAAGGCGGCGCGATGCGCATCAAGCTGATCGCCGTCGGTTCGCGCATGCCGCGCTGGGTCGAGGAGGGCTGGCAGGAGTACGTCAAGCGTCTGCCCGCCGAACTGCCGCTGGAGCTGGTGGAGATTCCTCTCAATACCCGCGGCAAGAACGCCGACGTCGCCCGCCTGATCCGTCAGGAGGGCGAGGCCATGCTGAGCAAGGTGCAGCCGGGCGAACGTATCGTTACCCTGGAGGTCCATGGCAAGCCCTGGAGCACCGAACAGCTGGCAGCGGAGCTGGAGCGCTGGCGCCTGGATGCGCGCAACGTCAACCTCATGGTCGGCGGCCCGGAAGGGCTGGCGCCGGAGGTCTGCGCGCGTAGCGAACAGCGCTGGTCGCTGTCGCCGCTGACGCTGCCACACCCGCTGGTCAGGATTCTGCTCGGCGAACAGATCTACCGTGCCTGGACCGTGCTGTCCGGCCACCCGTACCACAAGTAGTCATCGATGCCGCAGCCGATTCGTCTCAAGGATCATGAAAAGGACGCCCGCCTGGTCAAGCGCCGGGTGGTGTTCTGTGCTGTGGCAATCATCGTGCTCACCTGCCTGCTGATCATGCGCATGTACTACCTGCAGGTGGTTCAGTACGAGTATCACTCCACGCTGGCCGAGAACAACCGCATCCACGTGCAGCCGATTCCGCCGACGCGCGGGCTGATCTTCGACCGCAACGGGGTGATCATCGCCGACAACCGACCGAGCTTCAGCCTGACCGTTACCCGCGAGCGTGCCGGCGACTGGCTGAGCGTGCTCGATACCGTGGTCGAGGTACTGGAGCTTTCCGCGGACGAGCGCGCGCTGTTCGAGCGCCGCGTGCGCCAGGGGCGGCGGCCCTTCGAGCCGGTGCCGATCCTGTTCGAGCTGTCCGAGGAGCAGATCGCCCGCATCGCGGTCAACCAGTTCCGCCTGCCCGGCGTCGAGGTGGCGGCGCAGCTGGTGCGGCATTATCCGCAGCAGGAGCACTTCGCTCATTCGGTCGGCTATGTCGGTCGCATCAACGAGCAGGAACTCAAGCGTCTCGATCCGACCGACTATGCCGGCACCCACCATATCGGCAAGACCGGCATCGAGCGCTTCTACGAAGACGAGCTGCACGGCGAAGTGGGTTACGAAGAAGTCGAGACCAACGCCCGTGGCCGCGTACTGCGGGTGCTCAATCGCATCGACCCGAAGCCGGGCAAGGACATCGTCCTGAGCCTCGACGTGCACCTGCAGGAGGCCGCCGAGAACGCCCTGGGCGGCCGCCGCGGTGCGGTGGTGGCGATCGACCCGAACAACGGCGAGGTGCTGGCGATGGTCAGTCAGCCCAGCTTCGATCCCAACCCCTTCGTCACCGGCATCAGCTTCAAGGCCTATGGCGAGCTGCGCGACTCAATCGACCAGCCGCTGTACAATCGCGTGCTGCGCGGCCTCTATCCGCCGGGCTCGACCATCAAGCCGATGGTGGCCGTGGCCGGCCTCGATGCCGGCGTGGTCACGCCCACCTCGCGGGTGTTCGACCCAGGCTTCTATCAGTTGCCCAATCACAGCCACAAGTACCGTAACTGGAACCGTACCGGTGACGGCTGGGTCGATCTCAACCTGGCCATCGCCCGTTCCAATGACACCTACTTCTACGATCTGGCGCACAAGATGGGCGTCGATCGCATGCACGACTACATGAGCCGCTTCGGCCTCGGGCAGCGCGTGGCGCTGGACATGTTCGAGGAAACCGCGGGCCTGATGCCCTCGCGCGACTGGAAGCGGGCGCGCTATCGCCAGCCCTGGTACCCCGGCGAAACCCTGATTCTCGGCATTGGCCAGGGCTACATGCAGACCACGCCGCTGCAGCTGGCGCAGGCTACCGCGCTGATGGCCACCCGCGGCAAGTGGATACGTCCGCACTTGGCCAAGAGTGTCGATGGCCGCCTGCCCGTGGACCCGAATCCTATGCCGGATATCGTGCTGCGCGATCCGAAGTTCTGGGAATACGGCATCCGCGGCATGGAGGATGTGCTGCACGGTGCCCGCGGCACCGCGCGCAAGGTCGGCGAGAGTTCGGTCTATCGCATCGCCGGCAAGAGCGGTACCGCGCAGGTGGTGGCGATCAAGCAGGGTGAGAAGTACGACCGCAACAAGGTCCAGGAGCGCCACCGCGACCACGCGCTGTTCGTCGCCTTCGCCCCGGTGGAGAACCCGCAGATCGCCGTGGCGGTGATGGTGGAGAACGGTGAGTCCGGCTCTGGCGTCGCCGCGCCGGTGGTCAAGCAGGTGATGGACGCCTGGTTGCTGGATCAGCAGACGGGCCAGCTCAAGGCCGAGTTCGCGCAGCCGAAGAACGCCGAGGTTAGTCAGCGATGAAGAGCAATTTCGACCGCACCCTGTCCGATGAGGACGTGCTGCGCCGCCGCGCCACGCTGCTGCAGCGCATGCACCTCGACGGCTGGCTGTTGCTGCTGCTGTTGGTACTCGGCGCCGGCAGCCTGTTCATCCTCTATTCGGCCAGTGGTAAGAACGTCGACCTGTTGATCCGGCAGGCCACCTCGTTCGGCATCGGCATGCTGGGCGTGGTGCTGATCGCCCAGTTCGACCCGCGCTTCATGGCGCGCTGGGTGCCGCTGGCCTATGTGGCGGGCGTCGGCCTGCTGCTGGTGGTCGAGCTGATGGGACATACCGCGATGGGGGCCACCCGCTGGATCAACATCCCCGGGGTGATTCGCTTCCAGCCGTCGGAGCTGATGAAGATCATCATGCCGATGACCATCGCCTGGTACCTGGCGCGGCACAACCTGCCGCCGCGTTTCAAGCATCTGGTCGTCAGCCTGGCGATGATCGGTGTGCCCGTGGTGCTGATCGCCAAGCAGCCGGACCTCGGCACCTCGCTGCTGATCCTGGCTTCGGGGGCCTTCGTGGTGTTCATGGCCGGCCTGCAGTGGCGCTGGATCCTCGGCGCTGCCGCTGCCGTGGTGCCGATTGCGGTGGGCATGTGGTACTTCGTCATGCACGACTACCAGAAGCGCCGCGTGCTGACCTTCCTCAACCCGGAGAGCGATCCGCTGGGGGCGGGCTGGAACATCATCCAGTCCAAGGCGGCCATCGGCTCGGGCGGCGTTCTGGGCAAGGGCTGGCTGCTGGGCACACAGTCGCACCTGGATTTTTTGCCGGAAAGCCATACGGACTTTATTATTGCCGTGCTTGCCGAAGAGTTCGGCCTGGTTGGCGTCTGCCTCCTGTTGCTGCTGTATCTGCTGCTGCTGGCGCGCGGCCTGGTGATCACCGCCCAGGCACAGACGCTGTTCGGCAAGCTGCTGGCCGGGGCGCTGACCATGACCTTCTTCGTTTATGTTTTCGTCAACATTGGTATGGTCAGCGGGCTGTTGCCGGTGGTTGGGGTGCCGCTGCCCTTCATTAGCTACGGCGGAACCCATCTGGTGACGCTGTTGTCAGGCTTCGGGATATTGATGGCGATCCACACCCACAGAAAGTGGATCGCTCAGGTTTGATTGGGGGTTGGGACTTAATGCATTCACTGCGCAGTTGGGCTGCTCGGACGTTCATCGGGGTCGGCATGGCCGGCCTGCTCGGCACAGGTGCCCAGGCGCTGGCGGCTGATTACGACGGCTCGCCGCAGGTGGCCGAGTTCGTCGAGGAAATGACCCGCGACTACGGCTTCGCCAGCGAGCAGCTGGTTGCCCTGTTCGCCGAGGTGGAGCGCAAGCAGGCCATTCTCGACGCCATTTCGCGTCCGGCGGAGAAGGTCAAGCCATGGAAGGAGTACCGCCCGATCTTCATCACCGACGCCCGCATCGCGCGTGGTGTGGACTTCTGGCGTCAGCACCAGGCGGCGCTGGAGAAGGCCGAAGCCGAGTACGGCGTGCCGCCGCAATTCATTGTCGCGATCATCGGCGTGGAGACCTTCTACGGCGGCAACACCGGCAGCTGGCGGGTGATGGACGCGCTGTCCACCCTGGCCTTCGACTACCCGCCGCGCGCGCCGTTCTTCCGCAAGGAACTGCGCGAGTTCCTCATGCTGACTCGCGAGGAGCAGGTCGATCCGCTTTCGCTGAAGGGCTCCTACGCCGGTGCCATGGGCCTGCCGCAGTTCATGCCGAGCAGCTTCCGCGCTTACGCCGTGGACTTCGACGGTGACGGCCACATCAACATCTGGAGCAACCCGACCGATGCCATCGGCAGTGTTGCCAGCTATTTCAAGCGTCACGGCTGGCAGACCGGCGGCCAGGTCGCCAGTCGCGTCCAGGTCAGCGGTGCGCGGGTCGACGAAGGCCTGACCCAGGGCCTGGACCCGGTGAAGAGCGTCGCCGAGCTGCGCGCGCTGGGCTGGAAGAGCAAGGACAAGCTGGCCGAAGATCTGCCGGTCACCGCCTTCCGCCTGGAGGGCGCGCAGGGCGACGAATACTGGTTCGGCCTGCCCAACTTCTACACCATCACCCGCTACAATCGCAGCGTGATGTACGCCATGGCGGTCAACCAACTGGCTGAACTGCTGGTCGAAGCACGGGGTAATCGATGAGTGCGTCCAAACTGCTGCCGCTGGCGGCCTGCGTCACCGCGGCGCTGCTGCTGACCAGCTGCTCTTCCAATCGTGCACCGCAGCCGGCGGTGACGCCTGGTCAATCCAGCGGCATTTCCGGGCCGGGCGATTTCAACCGTCCGCACAAGGATGGCGCGCCCTGGTGGGACGTGGACGTGTCGAAGATCCCCGACGCCATCCCCATGCCGCACTACGGGCCGGTCAAGGCCAGCCCCTACGTGGTGTTCGGCAAGCAGTACTACCCGATTCAGGACGCCCGTCGCTATCAGGCGGTGGGGCCGGCTTCCTGGTACGGCACCAAGTTCCATGGTCAGGCCACCGCCAACGGCGAGACCTACGACCTGTACGGCATGACCGCGGCGCACAAGACGCTGCCGCTGCCCAGCTACGTGCGGGTGACCAACCTGGAGAACGGCAAGAGCGTGATCCTGCGCGTCAACGACCGCGGACCGTTCTATTCCGATCGCATCATCGACCTGTCCTTCGCCGCAGCGAAGAAGCTCGACTATGCCGAGAAGGGCACCGCGCGGGTCAAGGTCGAGGGTATCGACCCCCACGAGTGGTGGGCGCAGCAGGGCCGACCGGTACCGCTGGTGCTGGCCAACAATCAACCGGCCAAGGCCGCTGTGGCCAAGCCTGCCGCGCAGCCGGTGGCACAGGTCGTCGAGCAGTACTCGCCACCGCCGACGCAGCACGCGGCGGCCGTGGTGCCCGTGCAGATCGACTCAAAAAAAAACGATTCACTCGCAGCCTCTGGCCTGTATCTCCAGGTGGGAGCCTTCGCCAATCCGGACGCTGCGGAGCTGCTCAAGGCCAAGCTGACTCAGACCACCAGTGTCCCGGTGTTCATCAGCTCAGTGGTACGCGACCAGCAGATCCTGCACCGGGTCAGGTTGGGGCCGATCAGCAACCAGGGCGAGGCTGAGCAGCTGCAGAGCAGCGTACGCCTGGCCAACCTGGGGCAGCCCACGCTGGTGCGTGCCGACTGAGGGCACTTCCCCGGCAATTGCCGGACTAACACCCGTGGCTCGCTCGTGGCGAGCCGCCAGATGATCCTTCGGGGTCGCGTTTACAACCCAAGCAACACATTTTCGAGAGACGGATGAACATCACCAGCTTCGCGCAACGTGCCTTCCTCTTCCTGGGCCTGCTGACCGCACCGCTCGCCTGGTCCAGCCAGCAAGTGGTTCCCGCTCCCCCGCAACTGGCCGCGACTTCCTACGTGCTGATGGATGCCGCCAGTGGCCAGGTCCTGGTGGAGAGCAACGGTGACCAGCGCCTGCCGCCGGCCAGCCTGACCAAGCTGATGACCGCCTATATCGCCACCTTGGAGATCAACCGCGGCCAGATCAAGGAAAGCGACATGGTCCGCGTCAGCGAGAAGGCCTGGCGCAAGGGCGGCTCGAAGATGTTCATCGAGGTGGGCAAGGAAGTCTCGGTGGACGATCTGCTGCACGGCATCATCATCCAGTCCGGCAACGACGCCAGCATCGCCATCGCCGAGCACATCGCCGGTAGCGAGGACGCCTTCGCCGACATGATGAACACCCATGCCCAGCGTCTCGGCATGAGCAACACCCACTTCATGAACTCCACCGGCTGGCCGGACCCGGAGCATTACTCCTCGGCGCACGACATGGCCAAGCTGGCCCGCGCGATCATCTACGAGGACCCGGCTCACTACGATATCTACAAGCAGAAGGAATTCCTCTGGAACGGCATCAAGCAGCCGAACCGCAACCTGCTGCTGTGGCGTGACAGTACGGTCGATGGCCTCAAGACCGGCCACACCGAAGAAGCCGGTTACTGCCTGGTGGCCTCTGCCGTGCGTGACGGCCAGCGCCTGATCGCCGCCGTGTTCGGCACCGTCAGCGAGCAGGCCCGCGCCGCCGAGGTACAGAAGCTCCTGACCTACGGCTTCCGCTTCTTCGAAAGCCGCACCTTCTACAAGAAGGGCACCGAGCTGGCGCAGGCCACTGTCTGGAAGGGCACCACGCATCAGGTCAAGGCCGGCCTGGCCGAGGACCTGACCATGACCCTGCCCAAGGGCCAGCTGGAGAAGCTGCAGGCGAGCATGAGCCTCAATCCGCGTCTGATCGCGCCGATCCAGCAGGGCGACGTGATCGGCAAGGTCGAGGTCAAGCTGGGCGAGGAGGTGGTGCGCAGCACCGACCTGGTGGCCCTCGAGGCGGTCGAAGAGGGCGGTCTGCTGCGCCGTCTGTGGGACAGCATCCGACTGTTCTTCTTCGGCCTGTTCAACTGATCAAACCTGGCCGCTCCAACCCGGGGCGGCCCTCTTCTGGACGGGCTTTGAGCCCGCTGATGCCATGACCGATAGCGACGTCCAACCGCCCAAAATCGAATTTCCCTGCGAGCGTTACCCGATCAAGGTGATCGGCACCGCTGGCGAAGGTTTCTCCGACCTGGTGATCGAAGTGATCCAGCGTCACGCGCCGGACCTGGATGCCTCGACCCTGGTGATGCGTGACAGCCGCAACGGCAACTTCCTCTCGGTGCAGGTGCTGATCACCGCCACCAGCGTCGAGCAGTTGCAGGCCATTCACGTCGATCTGCGTGCCACCGGCCGCGTGCACATGGTGCTGTGATAGCCGTGCCCGAGCTCGTTGTCCGTCATCTGGGGTTGGTTGAATATCAGCCCACCCTGGAAAGCATGCGCCAGTTGACGCGCGAGCGTGACGAGCAGACGGCGGACGAGATCTGGCTGCTGCAGCATCCCAAGGTGTTCACCCAGGGCCAGGCCGGCAAGGCCGAACACCTGCTGGCGCCGGGCGACATTCCGGTGGTGCAGGTCGAGCGCGGCGGCCAGGTGACCTATCACGGTCCCGGCCAGCTGGTGGCCTATCTGATGCTCGATCTGCGCCGCCTCGATCTCGGCGTGCGCGAACTGGTCACCGCCATGGAGCAGAGTCTGGTCGACCTGCTTGCCAGCTATGGCATCGAGGCGGCGCCCAAGGCCGACGCGCCAGGGGTGTACGTGGCAGGCGACAAGATCGCCTCGCTGGGCCTGCGCGTCAGCCGCGGCTGCTCCTTCCATGGCCTGGCGCTGAACGTCGATATGGACATGACGCCCTTCCTGCGCATCAATCCCTGCGGCTACGCGGGGCTGAAGATGGTGCAGATGCGCGATCTGCTGCCATCGCCGCCAGCGTTCGACGAGGTGTCGCAACGGCTGGAGCAGGCGCTGCGCGCCCGTCTGGGCTACGCGTAGGGGCGGGCCGCCCAGGGATATCAGCGATTTCGCGGTGCGCACGGCGCACCCTACGGACGGTGATCCGCCATGCGTAGGGTGCGCTGTGCGCACCAATGAGGCTACCGAGTTTAGTGTTCTCAGAAACGAAAAAGGGACGCCGAGGCGTCCCTTTTTCGTTTGTCGTGAAGAGCAGGCTCAGTTCAGGTTCAGCGCCGGAATCAGGCTGGCGTCGACCTCCTGGCCGGGCACCGGAACCGGGGCGGCCAGGCCCAGGTTGTTCTTCTCGAACACGCGATCGGCGCGGTAGCTGGAGCGTACCAGCGGGCCGGCGGCGACTTCCATGAAGCCCTTCTCCAGGCCGATGTCACGCAGGCGGTTGAACTCTTCGGGGCTGACCCAGCGCTGTACCTTCAGGTGGTTGCGCGTGGGTTGCAGGTACTGGCCGAGGGTGAGGATGTCCACGCCGATGGCACGCAGGTCATCCATGGTTTCCAGGATTTCCTCATCGGTTTCGCCCAGGCCGAGCATCAGGCTGGTCTTGGTCAGCACCTGCGGACGGTGCTTCTTGGCGTGCTCGAGCACCTTGAGGGTCTTCTCGTAGCCGGCGCGCGGGTCACGCACCACATGGGTCAGACGCTTGACCGTCTCGACGTTCTGCGCGAACACCTCCAGGCCCGAGTCCACCACGCGTTCGATGGCCTGATGATCGCCATCGAAATCCGGGGTCAGGGCTTCGACCACCACCTGCGGGGTGTTCTCCTTGATCGCCCGCACGCAGGCTGCGTAGTGGCTGGCGCCGCCGTCTTCCAGGTCGTCGCGGTCCACCGAGGTCAGCACGATGTAACGCAGGGCCATCAGTTCCACCGACTTGGCGGTGTTCTGCGGCTCTTCCAGATCCAGCCAGCCATTGGGGTTGCCGGTGTCCACCGCGCAGAAGCGGCAGGCGCGGGTGCACACCGAGCCCATCAGCATGATGGTCGCGGTGCCGTTGGACCAGCACTCGCCCATGTTCGGGCAATGCGATTCCTGGCACACGGTGCTCAGGCGGTGCTCGCCGACGTTGCGCTTGACCGCCTCGAAACGGCTGCCGCCCGGTGCCTTGACCCGCAGCCATTTGGGCTTGGGCTCGAAGACCTGGGGCTCGGCCGAGGCACGGCGCTTCTGACCATCCTTGATCGCGGTGATGCCTTGGGCGGTGCGGAATTTTTCGCCGCTGGCGACGGGTTTGGGCGAGGAGGTATCGGACATCGGAAATCTGGGCTCCGGTAGAGGCTCCGTGGGCAGGTGGCTTTTGGCCGCCCGCCAGTCTACCACAGAAGGTGTATGCAGACGCCGGGGCCGCTTGTCGACAAGTACCTGGGCGAGGCAGGTGGCCGCCTGCCGGGGCGGCCACGCCAGCGGCTTTGGCGTCAGCGGCCGCGCAGTTGCTGCAGCAGTTGCGTGTTGGGATAGCCGTCGGCCGGCCAGTTCAGCTGTAGCTGCAGGGCGCGGATGGCCTTGCGTGTATTGGCGCCGATGATGCCGTCGGCCGGGCCGGGGTCGAAACCCTTCTGTGCCAGCAGCTCCTGCAGTTCGATGCGTTCGCTGCGGCCCAGCTGACGTTCGTCACGCGGCCATTGGCCCTGCACCTCGCTGGGGCGCAGCAGGTTGTCGGCGAGCAGACCGATGGCCAGCGCATAGGAGGTGGAGTTGTTGTACTTGAGGATGCTGCGGAAGTTGTCCAGCAGCAGGAAGGCCGGACCGCGATGGCCGGCAGGCAACTGCAGGCTGGCTCGGGAGCTTGCCGCCGCTCCTGTCGGTGCCAGCGGTCGTACGCCGAGCTCGGCCCATTCGGCCAATGTGCGGCGTTGCTCGGGGTCGGCCAGGGCGTAGTCGAAGCCGTTCGGCAGACGAACCTCGAAGCCCCAGGGCTGACCGCGCTGCCAGCCGGACGCCTGCAGATAATGGGCGGCCGAGGCCAGGGCATCGCTCGAGGAGTTCCACAGGTCGCGCTTGCCGTCGCCGTCGAAATCCACGGCGTGCTGGTTGTAGGTGGTGGGCATGAACTGGGTCTGGCCCATGGCTCCGGCCCAGGAGCCGATCATGCGCTCGCTGCTGATGTCGCCGTTCTGCAGGATCTGCAGGGCGGCCAGCAACTGGGTGCGCCAGAAGGCCTGGCGGCGGCCTTCGAAGGCCAGGGTGGACAGCGAGCGGATCACGCTATGACCGCCGATGTTGCTGCCGAAGTTGCTCTCCAGACCCCAGATCGCCACCAGTACCGGCGCCTCGACGCCGTAGCGCTGCTCGATGCGCTGCAGCACTGCATTGTGCTGGGCCAGCAGCACGCGTCCACGGCCTATTCGGCTGGCCGAGACGGCGCCATCGAGGTACTCCCATACCGGGCGAGTAAATTCCGGCTGGCTGCTATCGGCCTTGATGACGCTCGGGTCAGGCGTGATGCCGGCGAAGACGCGGTCGAACAGGGCGGCATCGATCCCGGCAGCCACTGCTTCGCTGCGCAGCGCCTGGCGCCAATCGGCAAAGCTGGGGGCAGGTTTCTCGGCGGTGACCTGCGGTGCGGCAACCGGTGCGGCTGGCGGAAGACTTTCTGCTGGGGCTTGGGCGCAGGCTGCCAACAGCAATAGAGGAAGCAGGGCCAGGGTGCGACGTGGAAACTGGGGTGGCATGTCTATCTCAGGGCGTTTAAGCAGGCTGCTACCTTAGCATGACCGGGCTACAGGCAGGGCCATCAGTGCGCCGACATAGCCCATAAAGCAAGAAGCCTCCCAGTTGTGGGAGGCTTCGCGGCGGTAGCTGCCTTTGCCTTTCTGCGGTCGTTCCTGGCGGGAACGAAACAGTGGCTGGGCGATGATGGATTTGGCCTTGTTCGGCCGCTTTGCGGCTTTCTTGCTCATGCGGGGTTCCTCGGTAGGGCCTGCTTCCAGCGCAGGCGCGCGGACTATGCGCCGCTGTACGGAAAATGTCCAGATTGTGGAGGCTGCCGTGCGTACCGGGATCACCGCCATTGGCTGCGCACGACCTGGGCGGCCCCGCGGCGCCCTACGCGAGGCGCAGGCGTTGACCGGCCAGTTGCAGGGTCAGCAGTGCCAGATCGCTCCAGGGATCACCGGGCGCCTGGCCCTTGATCTGCGCGTCGATCAGCTGCGCCTGCTGCAGCAACTGGCCCCAGCGTTTGCTGCTGTGGCGTTGCAGGGCTTTGGAAACCAGCGGGCGGCGTTTGTCCCAGACGGGAGGGCGGGCGCTGGCGAAGGCCTTGTCCAGCGGGATGCCCTGGCCCTGCTGGTGGGCGATGCCAGCCAGCAGACGAATCTCGCGCGCCAGAGCCCAGAGGATCACCGGCGTTTCCACGCCCTCGCCGCGCAGCCCTTCGAGGACGCGTAGGGCGTGCGCCGCGTCGCCGGCCAGGGCGCAATCGATCAGGCCGAACACGTCGAAGCGGGCGCTGTCGGCCACGGCGGCTTGCACGGTCTCCGCATCCACCTGGTTGCCTTCGGCGAGCAGCTTGAGCTTTTCCACTTCCTGGGCGGCGGCCAGCAGGTTGCCTTCGACGCGTGCGGCGATCATTTCCACCGCATCGGCGCTGGCGCTCAGGCCGGCCTGGGCCAGGCGCTGGCGAATCCATTGTGGCAGCTGGTTGGCGTCCACCGGCCAGATCTGGATGAACTGGCTCACCTGGCCGTCGATCAGGGCCTTGGCCCATTTTGATTTCTGCGTGCTGCCGTCGAGTTTGGGCAGGCTGAGCAGCAGAACTGTGTCCTCGGGCGGCCGGCCCAGGTATTCGAGCAGGGCCGCTGTGCCCTTGTCGCCTGGCTTGCCGGAGGGCAGGCGCAGTTCCAGCAGGCGTTTTTCGGCGAACAGCGAGAGGCTGGCGCCGGCCTGCAGCAGGTTGCCCCAGTCGAAGTTGGCTTCGGCGTTGAATACCTGGCGTTCGCTGAAGCCCTGCTGGCGGCAGGCGTTGCGAACGGCGTCGGCGGCTTCCTGGCAGAGCAGTGGCTCGTCCCCGCTGATGGCGTAGACAGGGGCAAGCGCGCCTTGCAGGTGTTTGCCGAGTTGCGCGGGGGCAAGCTTCATCGAGGTGAGGTCATCTGGACGGAGGCATAGGGCCGCGGCCGCGGCTGCGGCCCCCGGGGCCTTTAGCGGGACGGCAGTTCGATCGGCGACTGCTGCGGCGCGACCTGAGCTTCGCGCGCGCTGCGGGCAGCTTCGAGCGCTTCGGCTTCCGCTTTGGCGCGGGCTTCGGCGGTCTGCTGCAGCTGGTCCAGCTGTGCAGGCGTGATCTGCTGCAGGCGCAGTGCCAGTTGCTGGATCAGCTCGCGGCGCAGTTCGTTGCGCAGCTGAGCGGCCTCCTGATCCGAGCCGGTCAGGTTGTTGTCATCCTGCTGGTAGTAGTTCTGGACCTCGACGCGGTCGTTGGTCAGCAGCAGGTCGCGTGCACCACGGAGTTCGTAGTCCAGAGCCATGTTCAGCTCGTACTCGGCGGTACGGGCGCCGCTGTTGTAACTCGCGCTGCGACGATTTTCCGACTCGTTGCTCAGCACCAGCTTGTAGGGGGCGCCGGCGTGAACGCGAACGCCGTTGTTCTCCAGCACGTCGCGCAGTTCCTTCACGGTTTCGCCATAGGCGTTACGCGCGCTGACGTTGAGCTCCTTGAGGGCGAACTGTACGTCGCCGGTGCCACGCAGCTGGAAACCACAGGCGCTGAGCAGGGCGGCCAGGCCGATGACCAGCAGATTCCGTTTCATCATTCTCATATCCCCTTGGCGGATCGCGGCGCCACGTCGCGGTGGCGCCGAGCTTAATCAGTTGGCGACTATGTTGACCAGCTTGCCTGGCACCACGATGACCTTGCGAATGCTCAGGCCCTCGGTGAAGCGCAGCACGTTCTCGTTGGCGCGGGCGGCGGCTTCGACATCCTCGCGGGACGCGCTGGCCGGAACTTCGATCTGCCCGCGCAGCTTGCCGTTGACCTGTACCACCAGGGTCAGGCTGTCCTGCACCAGGGCGGATTCATCGACCTGCGGCCACTGCGCGTCGATCACCGCATCGGCGTGACCCAGACGCTGCCACAGCTCGTGGCTGATGTGCGGGGTGATCGGTGCCAGCAGCAGGGTGACGATCTCCAGGCCTTCCTGCACCAGTGCGCGGTCCTGTTCGGTCGCGGTGGCGGCCTTTTCCAGCACGTTCATCAGCGTCATCACCTGGGCGATGGCGGTGTTGAACTTGTGGTGCTGGCCGATATCGTTGCTGGCCTGCTTGATCGCCAGGTGAATGGCGCGGCGCACGGCTTTCTGCTCGTCGCTGAGGCTGGCGACATCCAGCTTGCCCGGCAGACCGGCGCTGACGTGGCCGTGAGCCAGACGCCAGACGCGACGCAGGAAGCGGTTGGCACCCTCGACGCCGGCATCCGACCATTCGCAACTCATGTCGGGCGGCGAGGCGAACATCATGAACAGACGGCAGGTGTCGGCGCCGTACGCATCGATCATGTCCTGCGGGTCCACGCCGTTGTTCTTCGACTTGGACATCTTCTCGGTGCCGCCGATCTCCACCGGCAGGCCGTCGCTTTTGAGTTTGGCGCCGATGACCTTGGCCTTGGCGTCACGCTCGACCTCGACATCGGCCGGGTTGAACCAGTCCTTGCCGCCGTTTTCCAGGGTGCGGTAATAGGTCTCGGCGACCACCATGCCCTGGGTCAGCAGGTTCTTGAACGGCTCATTCGAAGACACCAGACCTTCGTCGCGCATCAGCTTGTGGAAGAAGCGCGCGTACAAGAGGTGGAGGATGGCGTGCTCGATGCCGCCGATGTACTGATCCACCGGCAGCCAGTGGTTGGCTGCAGCCGGGTCGACCATGCCGCCCTCGTAGTTCGGGCTGGCGTAGCGGGCGAAGTACCAGGACGACTCTACGAAGGTGTCCATGGTGTCGGTTTCGCGCTTGGCCGGGGCGCCGCATTTAGGGCAGCTGCACTCGTAGAACTCGGGCATCTTCGCCAGCGGGCTGCCTGCGCCATCCGGCACCACGTCTTCGGGCAGCACCACCGGCAGCTGGTCTTCCGGCACCGGTACGTCGCCGCAGCTGTCGCAGTGGATGATCGGGATCGGGCAGCCCCAGTAGCGCTGGCGGCTGATGCCCCAGTCGCGCAGGCGGAACTGGGTCTTGCGCGCGCCATGCGCGCTGGCTTCCAGATCACCGACGATGGCGTCGAAGGCGGCGCTGAAGTCCAGACCGTCGTACTTGCCGGAGTTGATGGTGGTCAGGCCGGCCTTGTCGCCGTACCAGTCCTGCCAGGTGCTGGCGTCGTAGTCCTTGCCTTCGCCGGTGTAGACCTGCTTGATCGGCAGGTCGTACTTGTTGGCGAATTCGAAGTCGCGCTCGTCATGCGCCGGCACGGCCATCACGGCGCCTTCGCCGTAGCCCCAGAGCACGTAGTTGGCGACAAAGACCGGCAGCTTGTCGCCGGTCAGCGGATGAATGACGAACTGGCCGGTGGCCAGGCCTTTCTTCTCCATGGTGGCCATGTCGGCCTCGGCCACGGAGCCGGCCTTGCACTCGGCGATAAAGGCGGCGATGGCCGGATTGGATTCGGCAGCGCGCTGGGCCAGCGGGTGTTCGGCGGCCACGGCGACGTAGGTGGCGCCCATCAGAGTGTCGGGGCGAGTGGAGTAGACCTTCAGCTGACCATCGATGCCGATGCTGGCGACGTCGTAGTCGAACACGATGTCGGCACCGAAGCTCTTGCCGATCCAGTTGCGCTGCATGGTCTTGACCTGCTCGGGCCAGCCATCCAGTTCATCCAGGCTGCTCAGCAGCTCTTCGGCATAGGCGGTGATCTTGAAGTAGTACATCGGGATTTCGCGCTTCTCGATCAGCGCGCCCGAACGCCAGCCACGGCCGTCGATGACCTGCTCGTTGGCCAGTACGGTCTGGTCCACCGGGTCCCAGTTCACCGTGCCGTTCTTGCGGTAGATCACGCCCTTCTCGAACAGGCGGGTGAACAGCCACTGCTCCCAGCGGTAGTAGTCCGGCTTGCAGGTGGTGACTTCGCGCGTCCAGTCGATGGCCAGGCCCAGCGACTTGAGCTGGGACTTCATGTAGGCGATGTTCTCGTAAGTCCACTTGGCCGGCGCCACCTGATTCTTCATCGCGGCGTTTTCCGCCGGCATGCCGAAAGCGTCCCAGCCCATCGGCTGCAGCACGTTCTTGCCCTGCATGCGCTGGTAGCGCGCAATCACGTCACCGATGGTGTAGTTGCGCACGTGCCCCATGTGTAGCTTGCCGCTGGGGTAGGGGAACATCGACAGGCAGTAGAAGGTGTCCTTGCCGGGCTGTTCGCTGACGACGAAGGATTTCTGCGCGTCCCAGTGGGACTGCGCGGCGGCTTCTATTTCACGGGGCGAGTACTGTTCGTGCATGGCTCTGGCGCTGAAGGAATGGGGCTTGCGGAAAACGTCGTAGCATACATGAGCGCTGTCTGCCGAGGGAAACCCAGATTGCGGCGCGCACGCCGTTTGTCGCGGCATCCGGCTGCTTGCGGGGCCTTCGCTAAGCTTTACTCAAGGGCCGCGAATCTCGGGCCTTGCGAGGTGTTGGATGGCTGATGCGCGGCAATTGGAACGAGGCGGGGGGCTGTACGAGCGGCTGCTGCAGCGGCTCGCCCTGGCGCTCGAGGAAGCCGACACGGCCAGCCGGCTGCATGCCGAGCCCTTGCGCGAGCTGGAGCTGGACGGCCTGAGTCCGGCCGAGCTGGAGCTGATCCGCGCTTACCTCAACCGTGACCTGCACTGGCTGCGTGGCTGGCATGCGGCGGCCGAGGAGCTGGCACTGATCCAGCGTCAGCCCGTGCGCGTGGGCAAGGGCGCCGCTGCCCGCCCCGTGGCCAAGGCCAAGCCCTTGCTCAAGCGGCGCCAGGCATTGTGCTGCGCCCTGTGCGGCACGCCGGTGACCTGGCAACGGGGCCAGAATGCCCAGGCCTGTCAGGCCTGTGGTTCCAAGTTGTTCCGTAGCGGCAATCCTCGTTAGGCTTGGGCGCCCTGGAGGTGCCCATGCCGATTCGCTTCATCCTCAAACAGCTGCTGATGCCGCCCGGCTTGTTTCTGCTGCTCATCCTGTTCGCCTGGTGGCTGCGCCGACGCTTTCCCCGTCTGGCGACCGCCTGCTTCGTGGCGGGGGTGGGCGGCCTGTGGCTGATGAGCCTTCCGGCCGTGGTGGAGTGGAGCGCGCGGCAGCTCGAGCGCGAGCCGGCGCTGGCCGAGGCGCAGTGGCCAAGTCTGGCGCAGCGCGCCGATGCCATCGTGATTCTGGGCGCAGGGCGTGAGCAGGGCGATCCGGGCTGGGGCCTGGTCGATCAGCCGGGCCTGATGGCGCTGGAGCGTCTGCGTTACGCCGCGCGACTGGCGCGAGCCTCCGGTTTGCCGCTGGCCGCCACGGGCGGCCTGCACTACGGCCAGCCGCCCAGCGAGGCGGCGCTGATGGCCGATGTGATGCAGCGCGACTACGGGCTGGAGATCCGCTGGCGGGAGGAGCAGAGCCGCACCACCTGGGAAAATGCCCAGCTGAGCGCCGAGCTGCTGCAGGCGCAGGGTGTGCGGCGCGTGGTGCTGGTGACCCAGGCCTGGCATATGCCACGGGCGCGCTGGTGTTTCGAGCAGGCCGGCTTCGAGGTGATCACGGCGCCCATGGGCTTTCTCAGCGCTGGCTACCAGCGCCCGCTGGGCGGCTGGCTACCGGAGTCCCGGGCCATCTGGCAGAACAGCCAACTGCTCAACGAGGCGCTGGGCCTGTGGTTTTATCCTCTGGCCTATGGGCAGCGTTAAGCGATAAGCCACAAGCTGTAAGAAGGAGCCGCGGCGATCCGTGCGGCAGGAAGTAGGGTGCGCCGTGCGCACCAGCGCTCCAGGCCAATCCACACCCTGAAACGAAAGTGCGTTCCTCCGGTGCGCACGGCGCACCCTACGAACTGCAGGCGGCGTAGCGGCTAAAGCGTCTTGGCCATGCGGCTGGCCAGCAGCGCCCAGCCCAGCAGCAGGGCGCAGAGAATCGCCAGCGGCCAGATGCGCCATTGCAGGTAGGGGGTGAGCCCCTGCATCGGCAGCACTTCGCCATAGAGCACGCCTTGCTCGAACTGCGGCAGCGCAGCCTGGATCCTGCCCTGCGGATCGATCACCACGGTCATGCCGTTGTTGGTGGCGCGGATCATCCAGCGACCCGCCTCCAGCGCACGCATCTGCGCCATCTGCAGATGCTGCAGGGGGCCGATGGAGGTGCCGAACCAGGCGTCGTTGCTCACCGTCAGGAGGATGTCGCTGTCTGCCGCCAGCGCCGCGGCAAACTCCGGATAGACCACCTCGTAGCAGATGAACGGCGCCACCCGGTAACCCTTGGCCAGCAGCGGCGGCTGATCGGCCGGACCGCGGGCGAAGTCGGACATCGGCAGGTCGAAGAAGGCGATCAGTCCGCGCAGCACCTCCTGCAGCGGCACGTACTCGCCGAAGGGCACCAGCTTCTGCTTGAGGTAGGTGCCCTGGCCTTCGCCGAAGCTGGTGATGGCGTTGTAGTAACGCAGTTCGCCACGCTCGTTGGACTGCCGCACCGGCACGCCGGTGATCAGCGCGCTGTTGCGGTCACGGGCGAAGCGGTCCATCACGCCGATATAGCCCTGGGCCAGATCCTTGAGCACCGGAATGGCGGTCTCCGGCCAGACCAGCAGGTCGACCCGCTCGGCACTGAAGCTGAGGTCGCGATACAGCGCCAGCTGGGCATTGAGCTGGGCCGGGTCCCATTTCAGGTTCTGCTCGACGTTGCCCTGCACCAGGGCCACCTTCAGGCTGTCGCCTGCCGGGCGCGTCCAGCTCTGGCCCTGCAGCGCCAGGCCGGCGAGCCAGGGCGCCAGCAGCAGAAGCAGGGCGCACAGGTAGCGCGGCTTGTGCGGGCGCAGGCGCTCGAGATTGACGATCAGCGCGGCCGACAGGGCGATCAGGAAGGACGCCAGCCATACGCCACCGATGGGTACCAGGCCGCTCAGCGGGCCTTGCAGCTGGCTGTAGCCGGCGTAGAGCCAGGGAAAACCGGTGAGGAACCAGCCGCGAAACACTTCCTGGGCGACCCACAGCGCGGCGAACGCCAGGGCGTCGGCCAGCGGCGCTTCGTTGCGGCGTATCCAGCGCGCCCACAGCGCGGCGGCCAGGGCGAAGAACAGGCCGAGGCCGGCGACGAAGCCCAGGGTGAGGAAGCCAGCCAGCGCCGGCGAGGCCGCGCCATAGTCGTGAATGCTCACATAGACCCAGCTGGTGCCCGCGGCGAACAGGCCGAAGCCGTAGCTCCAGCCACGCGGCGCCGCCTGGCCCGGGCGCAGTTCGCGCAGGCCGAGATAGAACAGGGCGATGGACAGCACTGCCAGCGGCCACAGGTCGAAGGGGGCGAGCGCCAGGGTAGTCAGGGCGCCGGCGGCGCAGGCGAGCAGATGGCCGGGCCAGCCCGGGCGGGTCATCCATTGCAGCATGGGCAAATCCTTGGGATCGGGGTGGCGCAAGGGTAGGGGCAGGCAGTGGCAGGCGGCAAGTCGTAGCCCGGATGCAATCCGGGGAGGCACTTCAGCCCTCCCCGGATGCCAGCCGTCAGCGGCTGACCGGGGTCAGGCGCAGCAGGTGGATGCGGCGGCTGTCGGCGTTGAGCACGCGGAAGCGGAACTCGCCGATCTCGGTGACCTCGTTGCGCTTGGGCAGATGGCCGAAGGCGTTCATCACCAGGCCGCCGACGGTGTCGTACTCGTCGTCGGAGAATTCGCTGTCGAAGGTCTCGTTGAAACTGTCGATGGGCGTCAGCGCCTTGATCAGGTAGTCGCCGGACGGCAGCGGCTTGATATAGCCGTCTTCCTCGACGTCGTGCTCGTCCTCGATGTCGCCGACGATCTGTTCGAGCACGTCCTCAATGGTCACCAGTCCGGCGACGCCGCCGTATTCATCGATCACCACGGCCATGTGATTGTGGTTGGCGCGGAACTCGCGCAGCAGCACGTTGAGGCGCTTGGACTCGGGCACGAAGGTGGCCGGGCGCAGCAGGTCCTTGATGTTGAAGCTGGCCTGCTCGCTCTGCAGGATCAGCGGCAGCAGATCCTTGGCCAGGAGGATGCCGATGACGTCGTCGAGGCTTTCGCCGATCACCGGATAGCGCGAGTGGGCGGCGTCGATGATGGCGGGCAGGAACTCGCGCGGGCTCTGGCTGGCCTTGATGCTGATCATCTGCGAGCGCGGCACCATGATGTCGCGTACCTGCAGGTCGGCGACCTGGATGGCACCCTCGACGATGGCCAGCGCCTCGCTGTCGAGCAGCTTGTTCTGGTGGGCTTCGCGCAGGACTTCCAGCAGTTCCTGGCGGTTTCTCGGCTCATGAGCAAAAGCCTGGGTCAGTTTGTTGAACCAGGACTTCTGCTCGTTGCTCGATCGGTCTTCGCTCATGGCGTTTTACTCGGGGTCCTTATCAGGAGAATCATTCGTCGCCCGCATACGGGTCGGGGTGACCCAGTTCGGCGAGCAATTGTCGTTCCAGTTCTTCCATCTCGAGGGCTTCGTCTTCCTCGATATGGTCATAGCCCAGCAGGTGCAGGCAGCCGTGAATCACCAGGTGCGCCCAGTGCGCCTCCAGGGTCTTGCCCTGCTCGGCCGCTTCGCGCTCGAGCACCGGCACGCAGATCACCAGATCGCCCAGTAATGGGATATCGAGAATTCCATCGGGAATTTCGGCAGGGAAGGACAGGACGTTGGTGGCGTAGTCCTTGTGCCGCCAGGTGCGGTTCAGCTCGCGGCCTTCTTCCTCGTCGACCAGGCGGATGGTCAGCTCGGAATCGGCCGTGCGCTGGCGCAGGGCCAGTTCGCACCAGCGGCGCAGTTGTGCCTCGTCCGGGTGCTGGCCATCGCTGGCCAGCTGCAGGTCCAGCTCAAGCATTGCCGTCCTCGACCTTGCCGTGCAGGCGTGCATCGTGGCGCTCGTAGGCTTCGACGATGCGCTGCACCAGCGGGTGGCGCACCACGTCCTTGGGCTTGAAGTGGGTGAAGCTGATGCCCGGCACCTCGCGCAGCACGTCGATCACGTGGGTCAGGCCGCTCTTGGTGCCGCGCGGCAGGTCGACCTGGGTAATGTCGCCGGTGATCACCGCGGTGGAGCCGAAACCGATACGGGTGAGGAACATCTTCATCTGCTCGACGGTGGTGTTCTGACTCTCGTCGAGAATGATGAAGCTGTTGTTAAGGGTGCGGCCGCGCATATAGGCCAGCGGCGCGACCTCGATCACCTGCTTCTCGATCAGCTTGGCCACGTAATCGAAGCCGAGCATTTCGTAGAGCGCGTCGTACAGCGGGCGCAGGTAGGGGTCGATCTTCTGCGCCAGATCGCCGGGCAGGAAGCCGAGCTTTTCGCCGGCTTCCACCGCTGGGCGTACCAGCAGGATGCGCCTTACCTGCTCGCGCTCCAGCGCGTCCACCGCGCAGGCCACGGCCAGGTAGGTCTTGCCGGTGCCGGCCGGGCCGATGCCGAAGTTGATGTCGTTGTCGAGGATGGCCTTGACGTAGCGCTGCTGATTGGGACCGCGCGGTTTGATCACGCCTTTCTTGGTGCGCAGGGTCACCTGCGGCGCATTGCTGGGGTTGGTCAGCTCTTCGACGCCGGATTCCTGCAGGTACAGGTGCACCAGGTCGGGGGACAGCTCGGTGGCTTTGGTTTCGCGGTACAGCTTGCGCAGCAGGGACTCGGCGGCGATGGCCTTGTCGCTGGCGCCGACCAGTTCGAACTGGTTGCCACGGTTGCGGATTTCCAGACCGAGACGTTCTTCGATCAGGCGCAGGTGCTCGTCGAACTGGCCGCAGAGGTTGGCGAAACGGCGGGCCTCGAAAGGTTCGAGGGTGAAGCGATGGGGTTCTAGGGGAGCGTTCAAGGTTGTGTTGTGGCCGTCACTTGGCTGAGGGATAACTGGAGCATAACGCCGGCCGCCCACAACGCAAAGCGTGAGCGGCCGTGGCTTTAGTTGAGGGTGCTGGCATCCAGCAGGGTGCCGCGCAGCGAATGGGGCAGGGCGTCGTCGATGTGCACATCGACGAACTGGCCGATCAGGCGCGGATTGTCGCAGCGGAAATTGACGATGCGGTTCTGCTCGGTGCGGCCCTGGAGCATGCCCGGGTCCTTCTTCGAGTAGTCGCTGACCAGGATGCGCTGCACCGTGCCGACCATGCGTCGGCTGTTCTCGAAACCGTACTGGTTGATGCGGTGCTGGAGGATGGCCAGGCGCTGCTTCTTCACTTCATCCGGGGTGTCGTCGACCAGGTCGGCGGCCGGCGTGCCGGGGCGCGAGCTGTAGATGAAGGAGAAGGAGAAGTCGAAGCCGACGTCCTCGATCAGCTTCATGGTCTGCTCGAAGTCCTTCTCGGTCTCGCCGGGGAAGCCGACGATGAAGTCCGAGCTGATCAGAATGTCCGGCACGGCGGCGCGCAGCTTGCGGATGCGCGACTTGTATTCCAGCGCGGTGTGGTTGCGCTTCATCGCCGCGAGGATGCGATCCGAGCCGGACTGCACCGGCAGGTGCAGGTATTTGACCAGCTGCGGAATCTCGGCGTGAGCGGCGATGATGGCGTCGGAGAACTCCAGCGGGTGGCTGGTGGTGTAACGGATGCGCTCGATACCGTCGAGGGCCGCCACCGCATGCAGCAGCTCGGCGAAATCGGCGATGCGACCGTCCGGCGTCGCACCGCGATAGCCGTTGACGTTCTGCCCGAGCAGGGTGACTTCCTTGACGCCCTTGTCAGTGAGTTGGGTGATTTCCAGCAGCACATCGGCCAGCGGGCGGCTGACTTCCTCGCCACGGGTGTAGGGCACTACGCAGAAGGTGCAGTACTTGCTGCAGCCTTCCATCACCGAGACGAAGGCGCTGGGACCATCGACGCGCGGCTCGGGTAGGCGGTCGAATTTCTCGATTTCGGGGAAGCTAATGTCCACCTGGGCGGTCTTGGTGGTGCGCGCGGCGTCGATCATCTCCGGCAGGCGGTGCAGGGTCTGCGGGCCGAATACCACGTCGACATAGGGCGCACGGTCGCGAATCGCCGCGCCTTCCTGGCTGGCCACGCAGCCACCGACGCCGATCACCAGATCGGGGTTGGCCTGCTTCAGCTCGCGCCAGCGGCCGAGCTGGGAGAACACCTTGTCCTGGGCCTTTTCGCGGATCGAGCAGGTATTGAGCAGGATCACGTCGGCTTCTTCGGGTTTTTCCGTGACCTCCAGAGCCTGATGCTCGCCCAGCAGGTCGACCATGCGCGAGCTGTCGTACTCGTTCATCTGGCAACCGTGGGTTTCGATATAGAGCTTCTTGGTCATGGCACTGTCTGAGGTGGTTAAAAAATGACCGCGCATTATAGGGGAGCGTCGAGCATCAAGCTACCGGCACAGGTGTGAGCCTGGCGCGATATCTGCGGGCGTCACGGGCTTTCGCCACGCGCGCAGGGCATTCCGATCCGCCTGCTGTGCTATCCTGCGCGCCCCGTTTTTCCTGACTTCGAGTCTTCATGAGCAAGCGTGACCCCATCTACAAGGTGATTTTCCAGAACCAGGGCCAGGTGTACGAGATGTATGCCAAGCAGATCTACCAGAGCGATCTGTGGGGCTTTCTGGAGGTGGAGGAGTTCGTCTTCGGCGAGCGCAACCAGCTGGTGGTCGACCCCAGCGAGGAGAAGCTCAAGGCGCAGTTCGAGGGCGTGGTACGCAGCTTCGTGCCGATGCACGCGATCATCCGCATCGACGAGGTGGAGCGCCTAGGCACGGCGAAGATCAGCGAGGCCAAGGGTGGCGGCAACGTCATGCCGTTCCCCATGCCGATGCCGGACAAGTGAGCGCAGAATCCTAGGGTGCGCTGCGCGCACCAGCTTTTCCACGTCAGTGGTGCGCACGGCGCACCCTACGGGTCAGGGCAAGGGCGAGAAGGGTGAACGACCTTCGACGGTCTGCAGCTCCAGCAGGTAGCTGCGGAAGATCTGCCCCAGCACCTGGCTGGCGATTTCCAGTTCATCGCGACGCATCTGCGCCGACACCAGGTCGGCGCTGTCCATGGCTTCGTCCGAGCCATTGACCGATGCCATCTTTAAGACGATATAGGCCTGCACGTTGTTGGCCGGTACGCCTTCGCCCCGAAAGAACATGGTGCCCAGGCGCAGCTGCGCTTCGGCGTGACCCTGCAGCGAGGCGCGCTCGAACCAGGTCAGCGCCTGCTTGAGGTCGCGCGGGGTGCGTTTGCCGTCGTAGTAATACTCGCCGAGTTCGAAGGCCGCCTGCACGTTGCCGCCGCGGGCCATTTCCTGGCAGGTGGCCAGGGCGTCGGGCATGTCTTCGGGGGTGCCCGTCAGGGCGCAGCTGCCGGTTGCGGGAATCAGCAGGGAATTGCCGCCTGCCAGTGCAAACAGCGGGAGGAAAAGCAACAGGCAGCCCAGGGAGAGGGTGCGGCCGGTGCGGTTCATCTGGATAACGGGACCTCGGCGGTTCGGAGCGGGTGGCATGCCCGGCCGGCGCAAAATCGTGCCGGCCGTCGCATTATGGAGTAAACCGCCCGCTTCTTACAAAACCTTTACCCGCCCTGCTCGCCTGGACTCCCCGGCAGATGCAGCAGCAGCCAGGCCAGCAGCGGATAGGCCGGCGTCAGCAGGCCGTGAAACAGGTCGATGCGCCTGAGCGGGCCGATGAAACCCTGGGTGCCGACCGCCATCCCGGCTGCCAGAAACAGGCCGGCCACTGCCCCGGCTACCAGCAGCGGTGCGCGCCGTGGCCACTGCACGGCACCGGCGTAGAGAATCAGCGCCAGGCTGGCCAGGTTCAGTGCCAGACGATAGTCCTCCAGATAGCCCATCTGCCGGAACAGCTCGAAGAAGGCGCACAGGCCGAGGACGATGCGCCCCCAGTTCGGCCGGCTCCAGACCCAGCCGCGACCCAGCGCCAACGCCGCGGCGCCGAGCAGCGGCAGGCCGAGAAAGCTGCTGGCCTGGGAGAGCCACAGGTGCGCGGCCTGCCAGCTCGGGTCGAAGCCGTAACGAATCACGCCGACGCCGGCCGCCGCAGCCGGCAGCAGGAAGCCGAGCAGGGCGCAGAACAGTGCCGGCTGATCGCCCTCGCCATAGCGCCCGCGCGCCCGGCCGATCCATACGACGCAGACGGCGCACGCCAGGGCCAGCAATGCATCGCTGAAGGCGGTGCTGTATTGCATCAGGCTTTTTTCAGCTCGGCGAAGGCGCGCTCGGCGGCGGCGAAGGTGATCTCCAGCTCCTTGTCGCCATGGGCGATGGAGGTGAAGCCCGCTTCGAAGGCGCTCGGCGCCAGGTACACGCCACCTTCCAGCATCAGGTGGAAGAAGCGGTTGAAGCGCGCGCTGTCGCTGGCCATCACGTCGGCGAAGGTGACGATGTCGTCGGCGCCGCTGAAATACAGGCCGAACATGGCGCCCGCCTGGGTGGTGACGAAGGGGATGCCGGCGGCATCGGCGCGCTGTTGCAGGCCATCTAGCATGCGTGTGGTGTAGTCGCTCAGCTCGGCGTGGAAGCCCGGACGGCTGATCAGCTTCAGCGTGGTCAGGCCGGCGGCCATGGCCAGCGGGTTACCCGACAGGGTGCCGGCCTGGTACACCGGGCCGAGCGGGGCGATGCACTCCATGATCGCGCGCTTGCCGCCGAAGCAGCCCACCGGCATGCCGCCGCCGATGATCTTGCCGAAGGTGGTCAGGTCCGGAGTGACGCCGTAGTGCGCCTGGGCGCCGCCAAGGGCGACGCGAAAACCCGTCATCACCTCGTCGAAGATCAGCACCACGCCGTGCTTGTCGCACTGCTCGCGTAGGCCTTCGAGGAAGCCCGGCGCCGGCGGCACGCAGTTCATGTTGCCGGCCACCGGCTCGACGATGATGCAGGCGACTTCCTTACCCACCTGCGCCAGGCATTCGGCCACGGCGTCGATGTCGTTGAACGGCAGGGTCAGGGTGTGCTTGGCGAAGGCCGCCGGCACGCCCGCGGAGTTCGGCACGCCCTGGGTCAGGGCGCCGGAACCGGCCTTGACCAGCAGGCTGTCGGAGTGACCGTGGTAGCAGCCCTCGAACTTGATGATGCTGTCGCGGCCGGTATAGCCACGGGCCAGACGGATGGCGCTCATGGTCGCCTCGGTGCCGGAGCTGACCATGCGCACCATCTCCATCGACGGCACCAGGCTGCATACCAATTCGGCCATCTCGGTTTCCAGCGCGGTCGGCGCGCCGTAGGACAAGCCGTGCTGCAGCTGGCGACGCACCGAGTCGAGCACGTCCGGGTGGCTGTGGCCGAGGATCATCGGGCCCCAGGAGCCGACGTAGTCGACGTAGCGCTTGTCGTCTTCATCCACCACGTAGGCGCCTTCGGCGTGCTTGAAGAACAGCGGCGTGCCGCCGACGCTGCGGAAGGCACGCACCGGCGAGTTGACGCCGCCGGGGATGTGCTTTTGGGCATTGGCGAAGAGGATTTCGGAGCGGGACATGGCAGGTTCTCTCTGAAAAGGGGTCAATCGAACAGCGCGGCGAAGGCGCGGGCGCGGTCTTGCACCTCGAGGGCGGAGTCCGCGGCAAACAGGGCGTGGATCACGGCCACCATGCTGGCGCCGCGGGCGATCAGGCCGGGGGCGTTGTCCAGGGTCACGCCGCCGATGGCGACGATGGGCTGGGCAAAGCGCGCACGCGCCTGATCCAGCAACTCCACGGTGGCCGCCGGGGCGCCGGGCTTGGTGTTGGAGTTGAAGAAGCGGCCGAAGGCGATATAGCTGGCGCCTTCGGCGACGGCGCGCTCGGCCAGCTCCAGCTGGGCGTGGCAGGTGCCGCCGATTACCACGTCGGCGCCGAGGCGGGCGCGAGCGGCGGCCAGCGAGCCGTCGGTCTGACCCAGGTGCAGGCCGACGCCCAGGCGCGCGGCCAGCTCCAGATCATCGTTGATGATCAGCGTGGCGCCATGGCGTTGGCACAGCTCGGCCAGGGCCTGGGCTTCATCGAGGCGACGCACGGCATCGCCCGACTTGTCGCGGTACTGCAGCAGGCGCGCGCCACCGATCAGCGCCGCTTCGGCATAGGGCAACAGCTTGCCGCCGGCCAGCAGGGGAGTGTCGGTGATGGCGTAGAGGCCGCGAAGATTCATGCCCAGCTCTTCATTGTGAAAAATCCAAAGGCAGGCGGCGCGGCACGTATTGGCCATGGCCGGGTTGTTCGGCGTCGCGCAGGGTGCGCCAGGTGTAGTCCAGGGCACTTTTCACGGCGCTGACCAGTTCCTCGCCCAGGGCCAGGCGACCGGCCAGGGTGCTGGCCAGGGTGCAGCCGGAGCCGTGGTAACTGCCGGGCAGGCGCGCGCAGGTGAAGGTGTGGCGGCTGCCGTCACGGCAGTACAGGCGGTTGTGCACTTCGGCTTCGTCACCGTGGCCGCCGGTGATCAGCAGGTGTTCTATAAAAGGCAGCAGCTTCTCGGCGCACTCGTCGGCGCTGCCTTGCGGCAGTTCGGCGAGGATGCGCGCTTCCGGTAGGTTCGGCGTGGCGATGGTGGACACGGCGAACAGGCGCTCGCGCATGGCATAGCCGACGTCGTCCTTGCCCAGCGAGCCGCCGCCGCCGGCGCGCAGTACCGGGTCGCAGACCAGCGGTACGCCCGGCAGCTGGCTCATCACCTCGAGCACGGTGTCGACCATCTCCACCGAGCCGAGCATGCCCAGCTTGACGGCGGCCACGGGCATGTCGGCGATCACGGCGCGGGCCTGGGCCAGCACCCAGTCGCGGTCGAGCACGCGGAAGTCGGAGACGTTGACGGTGTCCTGCACGGTCAGCGCGGTTACCGTCGGGGCGGCGTGACAGCCCTGCGCCAGCAGGGCTTCGATATCGGCCTGCAGGCCGGCACCACCGCTGGGGTCGTGACCGGACATGCACAGCACTACGGGGCGGGAGTTTGGCGTTTTCATGGTGCGCGAGCTTATCACTAACCGCCTGTCGGTCGCTGCATGTCATGCCGGCTGCTAGCCGTTCTGATTCTCGTCCGTATTGGCATTTGCGGGCTTGTCGATGGCATCATGCGCGGCCCTGCCGCCTTGCCCGACTGCCTCCGATGACGCTGCGTACCTGCCTGATCATGATGACCGCCCTGGCGGTGATCACCGACAACCTGATCATTCCCTTCTATCCGCAGTACTTCGCCGAGCGCTTCGACAACCCGCCGCAGCAGCACGTCGGCCTGTATCTGGCGGTGGTCAGCTTCGTGGTGATGGCGGTGTTCCCGCTCTGGGCGCGTCTGGCCAAGCGCGTGCACCCGGTGCGCATCCTGATCAGCGCGCAGCTGATGGCCGGTAGCCTGACCGCTGCCTGCTACTTCATCGATTCGCTGCCGCTGTTCTGGGTGGTGTCGCTGCTGATGGTGGTGTTCAAGGGCAGCTACCTGCTGATGTATCCCTACGTGATGAGCCTGCAGCAGCAGGACAACCACACCCAGACCATCGGCACGCTGTCGGTGGTGGTGCACTTCGGCGCCATTCTCGGCGCCGCGCTGGGCGGGCTGATCCTGCAGGTGATGAACATCGGCGACGTGTTCCTGGTGATGGCCGCCGGCGACTTCATCCAGATGGCCATCTGCATGCATCTGGTGCGCGGCTACCTGCCGGCGCCGGGCGAGCAGCCGGCAAGCGACGAGGCGCCGGTGAAGAACGAGGCGCGCAGCCTGCCGGCCATCTACCGCCTGTGCCTGGTAATGCTGCTGTTCTACTTCGTCGGTTACGTGACGCGGCCGTTCTTCGCGGTGTACTGGCAGCAGGTGGCGCACTGGAACAGCGAGATGGCCGCCGGCTTCGTCTATGCGCTGCCCGGCGCGGTGGCCGTGGTGGCGCTGTGGTGGGGGCGCCGCGCGACCAGGCAGGGCAACACCCGTGACGGCATTCTCGCCGGATTGCTGCTGGGCGCGGCGGCCACCTTCATCCAGGGCTTCGGCGATCAGTGGCTGATCCTGCTCGGCCGCGTGCTGTTCGGCTGGGCGCTGTATCAGGTCACCGTGCGTCTCGACGCGCTGCTGTTCGAGCTCAGCTCGCCTGAGCACTACGCGGTGGACTTCAGCAAGATCAACATCTTCCAGTGCCTGGGCAACATGGGCTCGGCCTACGGCGCGGGCCTGCTGGTCAGTCATTACGGCCAGGCCATGCCGTTCTGGGTCGGCGCTGCCGGCCTGCTGGCGACGGCTGCGCTGTTCCCGCTGCTGGTGCGCAAACCGCGCACGGCCTGAGTCTTGAATAGCGAATGATAATTTGATGCAGATGCGTTTCGGTGATTAAATTCGCCCTCCGCACTGCCGCCGTCGTCCGGGTTCGCCGCGATGCAAGACCTCCGCCATCTGCTCGATGTCATCTCCCGCAGCCTGCCCGGGCTGCAGGGACGGATCGGTGCGGCCGGCGCTGACCTGCTGGTGTGCGGCAGCGAGGGCAATGCCCAGCGTATCGCCACGCTCTATCGGCACTGGCGTCAGGCGCATCCCGAGGCCGGGCCGCATTACTGGACGGTGCGCAGCTGGACCTATCTGGTCTGGCAACCCATCTACCTGACGCTGCTCGGCGTGCACCTGGCGCAGCGTGCGCCCTGCCTGTCGAGCCTCGGTCAGTGCGTTGAGGGCGGCGTGGTATCGGGTTTCTGCCTGGCCGAGCACTCCGTGCAACAGGCGGCGCAAGACCAGCTGATCGGCCTGGCCGCGCGCCAGCTGGACGATTGGCTGCGGCGCCAGCACGCCGAGTTCTGCCAGGTGCAGAACATTCACGGCAAGCTGGCCCAGCGCCTGGCGGCCGACTACGTGCTGGCAGCCCTGCTGCTGGTGCAGCGTCAACAGAACCTGGGCAACCAGCAGCTGCGCACCCTGGCCGCGCGCTGGCTGGACGCGTTGGGCCTGCGCGGCGCCAGCGAGTTGCTCGAAGTGCGGCTGGACGATGGTCGCGACTGCCTGACCCTGGAGCGCAAGGCCTGCTGTCAGCACTTTCGCCGCGGCGACGGCGAACTGTGCAGCACCTGCCCGAAGCTGCGGCGTGACGAGCGCCTGCTGCGCCTGCGCGAGGAGCTGGCCCTGGCATGCTGACGCTGCGCGATATCGAAGTGCGCCGCGGCGAGCGGGTGACGCTGGCGCTGGATGAGCTGCAGCTGCAGGGCGATCGCTTCACCGTGATCCTCGGCCACAACGGCTCGGGCAAGTCGACCCTGATGAATCTGCTGGCGCGGCAGTTGCAGCCGACGCGCGGCACGCTGGCGCTGGACGAGCAGCCGCTGGCGCGCTTCTCCGCGCGTGACTTCGCCCGCCGCGTGGCCTTTCTGCCGCAGCATCTGCCGGACGTGGCCGGCCTCACCGTACGTGAGCTGGTGCGTCTGGGGCGCTTTCCCTGGCGCGGACTGCTCGGTCGCTGGCGTGCCGACGACCACGCCGCCGTCGATCAGGCGCTGGCGCAGACCGATGTCGCCCATTACGCCGATCACCTGGCCGACAGCCTGTCCGGCGGCGAGCGTCAGCGCGCCTGGATCGCCATGCTGCTGGCGCAGCAGTCGCCGCTGCTGCTGCTCGACGAGCCGACCTCGGCGCTGGATCTGGCGCACCAGTACGAGCTGATGGGCCTGCTGCGCCAGCTCAACCGCGACAGCGGGCGCGGTATCGTTGCCATCCTGCATGACATCAACCTCACCGCGCGACATGCCGACCGGGTGATTGCCCTCAAGCAGGGGCGCATCTTCTTCGATGGCAGCCCAGACGAACTGCTCAGCGGGCCGCTGCTCAGCCAGCTTTACGACATCGACATCCAGCTGATCGAGCAGCCCGGCAGCGCGCGCAAGATCGCCGTGGTGGCCTGAGCATGGCGGCAGTTTCGGCGCCGTCACGCCATGTCCTGACGCTGCTTGCGTTGCTGCCCCTGGCGCTGCTGCACCTGTGGCTGGCGGCCGACCTCGACCCGTTCGAACTCGGGACCATGCTCGGCGCTGCGGAGCAGAGTTTCGAGCGCCTGCAACTGCAGCTGTCGGCGTTGCCGCGACTGAGCATGGCCCTGCTGGTGGGCGCTGCACTGGGGCTGTCCGGCAGCCTGTTGCAGCAGATCACGCAGAATCGCCTGGTTTCCCCCATGACCATTGGCGCCTCGTCCGGGGCCTGGCTCGGCCTGGTCCTGGCCACCTTGCTGATGCCGGCCTTCGCCGCCAGCCATGGTCAGTGGGCGGCGCTCGGCGGAGCGCTGCTGGCGGTCGGCCTGGTACTGCTGATCGCCGGGCGCAGCGGCATCGGCGGCCTGCCGCTGGTGCTCGGCGGCATGGCCATGAACCTGCTGCTCGGCGCGCTGGCTGCCGGGTTGGTGCTGATCAACAACCAGTACACCCAAGGCTTGTTCGTCTGGGGCGCGGGGGACCTGGCGCAGATCGACTGGCACTGGGTGCAGTGGCTGTGGCCCAAGCTGCTGCTGGCAGTACCGCTGCTGATCCTCGCGCCGCGGCCGTTGAGCCTGCTGCAGCTGGGTAGCGACGCCGCTCAGGGCCGCGGCCTGGCGCTGTGGCCGGTGATGCTGGTGCTGTTTCTGGCGGCGCTGTGGCTGTGCGCGGTGTCGATCACCGCGGTTGGCCTGATCGGCTTCATCGGCCTGCTCACGCCCAATCTGGCGAAGATGCTGGGCGCCCGCACGGCACGCGACGAGCTGAGTTACAGCGTGCTGCTCGGCGCCTTGCTGCTGCTGGCCACCGATGCGCTGGCGCTACTGGCCAACCAGCTCAACGGCCAGCTGGTGCCCAGCGGCGCGGCGGCTGCGCTGATCGGCGCACCGGTGCTGTTGTGGCTGGCGCGTCGGCACCTGGCGGCAGAGGATCCGCACGGCCTGCGCTTGCCGGCCGGCGCCGAACGTTTTGGTTGGCGCGGCGCCTTGTGGCTCGGGCTGCTGGCTGTGCTGGCCCTGGTGCTTGCCCTATGTCTGGCGCGCGGCCTCGATGGCTGGCGTCTGGAATGGCCTTCGGCGCTGGTCTGGTCGCTGCGCTGGCCGCGCGTGCTCACCGCCGCTTCGGCGGGCGCCGGGTTGGCGATTTCCGGTCTGCTGCTGCAGCGCCTGCTGCGCAACCCCCTGGCCAGCCCGGACATCCTCGGGCTGTCGGCCGGCGCCACGCTGGCGGTGATGCTGGCGCTGACCTGGTTCGGTGGCGCCTTGCTCGGTGCCGTCGCGCCGCTGGCGGCCTTCGTCGGCTGCCTCGCCGTTCTGGCGCTGCTGATGCTGCTGGGCCGCCGTCACCATTATTCGCCGGCGCTGATGGCGCTGCTGGGCATTTCCCTCGGTGCGCTGCTCAACGCCGCCTTGCAGTTCGTGCTGGCCAAGGGCACGGGCGATTCGTTCGCGCTGCTGGGCTGGCTGGCCGGCTCCACTTACCGCGCCACGCCGGCGCAGGCGCTATGGCTGACGCTGGGCGTGCTGCTGTTCGGCGCGCTGGCGCTGCTGTTCCAGCGTGCGCTGACCTTGATCGGCATCGGCGATGGCGTGGCCGCCAGCCGCGGCCTCGACGTGCCGCGACTGCGCCTGGCGCTGCTGGTGCTGGTGGCGCTGCTCTGTGCGCTGGTCACCAGCCTGCTCGGGCCGGTGGCATTCCTGGGCCTGCTGGCGCCGCATATCGCGGTGATGCTCGGCGCGCGTCGGGTGGCGCCGCAGCTGTTGCTCGCCGCCGCCCTGGGCGCGCTGCTGATGCTGCTGGCGGACTGGGCCGGGCGCACGCTGATCTTCCCCTTGCAGATTCCGGTGGGCATCGTCGCCTCGGTGCTGTGCGGCGGCTATTTCGTGTTGCTGCTGATTCGCGGGAGGCTGGCATGAGGCGGTGGCTGCTGGGCGCGCTGCTGCTCTGGCTGGCGCCGGTGTGGGCTGACACCGCGCCGCGGGTGGCGGCGCTGAGCTGGGAGGCCACCGAGCACCTGCTGATGCTCGACGTGACGCCGCTGACCGTTGTCGATGCCGGCGACTATCGCACCTGGGTGGTACGGCCGACCTTGCCCGCTGGCGTGCCCTCGGCCGGCTCGCGCCTGGAGCCCAATCTCGAACTGCTGGCCGAGCTGCAACCCGAGTTGATCGTCATCCCCCCTTTGCTGGAGGACATCCGCCCGCTGCTCGAGCGTATCGCGCCGGTGCAGGTGTACCAGGGCTTCAGCCAGCAGCACGACAATCTGCAGGCGCAGCGCGAGGCGTTTCTCGACCTGGCGCGCGCGCTGGGCCGCGAGGCATTGGCCGAGCAGCGCCTGCAGGCCATGGACGCCGAGCTGGCGCGCTGGCGTGAGCGGCTGCAGGCGCATTACGACGGCGCGCTGCCGGCAGTGACGGTGATCCGTCTGTCCTCGCCGACGGCGGCCTTCATCAATGGTCCCAACTCCATGCCGCAACACGCGCTGACCTTGCTCGGTCTGCAGCCGGCCATGCAGCTGGCGCCCAGCCCCTGGGGCATCACCCAGGGGCCGATCACCGCCCTGGGGCGCATCGACCGGGGCGCGGTGCTGCATATCGAACCCTTCGCCCAGGAGGCGCAGCTGTTCGCCTCGCCGTTGTGGCAGGCGATGCCCTTCGTGCGTGAGCAGCGCTTCGCCGGGATGCCTTCGACCTGGACCTATGGTGGGGTGTTTTCCCTGCAGTACCTGGCCGAGGCCATGGCTCAAGCACTGCTGAAACTGCCGTCCGACGCTGGAAAAGCGCCACGCCAGCCCCTAGAGTAGTGCGATTCGAATATAAGTCTGCCGTGCGTGACGACATCGCATGGGGCAAATGGGGGCCCCGGTGTCGTTCGACAGGCTTGGCAGGTTGTTGAATGACCACCTGCGTTGCCACCGCTGCGTCAAAGACGGTCCGATCGAAATGCGCACTTACGGCGGTAAGATGCGCCTTTCCTGCCTGTCTTTCCTTGCGCTGGCTGCCTCGGCAACGCTTTTCAACAGTCTGCTTAGTGGAGTCGTATGTACCGGCTGCTCCTGCTCTTCTTGAGCCTCGTTTTTTCCTCGCTCGTGGGCGCCGTTACCTTCGACGAAAAGATGCGCGCCCTGCCGCTGGGGCAGAGCATGTACGTGTTCGAGGACGTGCGCGGCGATGCCAGCATCGACGACGTCGCCTCGCCAGCCCTGCAGGGCAGTTTCCGCCTGCATGACAAGCCGGTGCTCAATGCCGGCTACTCGCGCTCGGTGTTCTGGCTGCGTCTGGATCTGGAATACCGCCCCATACAGGCGCAGGGCCCGCGCAACTGGCTGCTGGAGCTGGCCTACCCGCCGCTCGACCATCTGGAACTCTACCTGCCCGACGACCGCGGCAGCTTCGCGCTGGCGCAGCGCACCGGCGACGCCCTGCCATTCGACACGCGGCAGATCCGGCAGAACAACTACCTGTTCGAGCTGAACTTCGAACCGGGCCAGAGCAAGCGCATCTACCTGCGTCTGGAAAGCCAGGGCTCGATCCAGGCGCCGCTGACCCTGTGGGCGCCCAACGCCTATCTGGAAGAGCAGCCTGGGCGCATCTACGTGCTCGGCATCATCTATGGCGTGCTGCTGGTGATGCTGGTGTACAACCTGTTCATCTTCCTCAGCGTACGCGACACCAGCTACCTGTATTACATCCTCTACATCGCCTCGTTCGGCCTGTATCAGGTTTCGGTCAACGGTGCCGGCATCGAGTATTTCTGGCCCAACAGTCCCTGGTGGGCCAACGCCGCCACGCCCTTCCTGATCGGTTCGGCTGCCCTGTTCGGCTGTCAGTTCGCTCGCAGCTTCCTGCACACCGCCGAGCACAGCCCCTGGGTCGACCGCCTGCTGCTGCTGCTGATGGCCTGCGGCGCCGTGGTGATGGTCCTGGCGCTGAGCGTCAGCTACGCCACCGCGCTGCGTCTGGCCACCTATCTCGCTCTGCTGTTCACCGTGGTGATCTTCGCCGCCGGTGTGCTCGCCTGGCTGCGCGGCATGCGCGTGGCGCGCTACTTCATCTTCGCCTGGACCGCCTTTCTGGCCGGCGGCATCGTCAACACGCTGATGGTGCTGGGCCATCTGCCCAATGTCTTTCTCACCATGTACGCCAGCCAGATCGGCTCGGCGCTGGAGGTTGGCCTGCTGTCGCTTGCACTGGCCGACCGCATCAACGCCATGAAGGAGGAGCGCACGCGCATCCTCCAAGAGGCCGGGCGCAAGCTGGAGGCGCTGAACCAGGAGCTGGCCGACAGCAACCGTTTCAAGGACGAGTTCCTCGCCACCGTGACCCACGAACTGCGTACGCCGATGAACGGCGTGATCGGCTCGCTGGAGCTGATGCAGACGGTGAAGATGGAGGTCGAGCTGGAGCAATATCAGAAAACCGCCGCGGCCTCGGCGCGCGACATGATGCGCATGGTCAACGACATCCTGGCGCTGACCGAGCTGCAGGCCGGCAAGCTCTACCCGCGGCGCGAGACGTTCAGCCTGCGTGGTCTGTTCGACGGCCTGCGCGCGCAGTACGCCGCGCGTGCCGACGACAAGGGCCTGGCATTCGTGCTGGAGCTGGACGACAGCCTGCCCGACACCCTCGAGGGCGACGCTGCCAAGCTGGCCCAGGCGCTGGGCTATCTGCTGGACAACGCCATCAAGTTCACCGCCGAAGGCAGCGTGACGCTGCAGGTCGGTCGCGCCGGCAGCCACGCCGACAACCTGCCGCTGAGCGTGGTGGTCAGCGACACCGGCGTAGGCTTCGAGCCCGGCGAGGGCGATCTGTATCAGCGTTTCCATCAGCTCGACGGTTCGATGACGCGCAAATACGGCGGCCTCGGCATCGGCCTGGCGATCTGCCGGCAACTGGTCGACCTGCTCGGCGGCGCCCTCAGTCACGAATCGCAGCCGGGCGTGGGCAGCCGCTTCCGCCTCGACGTGCCCCTAACCCTGCCGCCGCAACAACCCGCCAGCACCGCCCGCCCGCGCTCGAGCGGCCGGGTGCCGCTGCGCCAGGCTCAGCAGTGCACGGTGCTGATCGTCGAGGACAACGCCATCAACCAGCTGGTGACGCGCGGCATGCTGCTCAAGCTCGGCTACCGGGTGCGCACCGCCGACAATGGCGCCGAAGCCCTGGACCTGCTGCGCAGCGAGACCGTGGATGCCGTGTTGCTGGACTGCCAGATGCCGGTCATGGACGGCTTCGCCACCTGTCGCGCCCTGCGTGCGCTGCCCGGTTGCGCCGAGGTACCGGTGCTGGCGATCACCGCCCATAGCCACAGCGGCGACCGCGAACGCTGCCTGGCTGCCGGCATGAGCGACTACCTGGCCAAGCCGATGAAGTTCGAAGAGCTGCGCGTGCTGCTGCACGACTGGGTGCTCTGTCGTCCGCCTGCCGTCTCGCAGTCGCCGGGCATGCCGTAGATCGGCTGCAGCCCGACACGCGTCCGCGCTGCGAAGCGGCTATCGATGTCCGTTCGGCCGCAGATATGGCCGGATCGTCCCTTTAGCCATGGTCTGAATCCTGATTCACTACGAACATGTGAATCAGGATTCAGACCATGGCCTATCGCACCACCGAAGCCCGCCTCGACCGTGACCAGGCGCTGCGCGAGCGCATTCTGGCCTGCGCGCTGCAGCGCGTGAGCGCAGGCGGTTTCGCGGCGCTGACCATGCAGGCGCTGGCCGACGATGTCGGCATCGCCACCGGCAGCCTGTACCGGCACTTTCGCAGCAAGGGCGAACTGGCGGCCGAGGTCTTCGCCAGCGCCAGCCAGCGCGAGGTCGATGCCCTGGCCGTGCAGCTGCGTCAGCCCGGCAGCGCTGCGCAGCGCCTGCGCGAGGGGCTGCAGCAGTTCGCCGCGCGCGCCTGGCACAGCCGGCGCCTGGCCTTCGCCCTGATCGCCGAACCGGTCGAGCCGGAAGTCGACGAGCAGCGCCTGCTTTATCGCGAGGCCTATGCCGAGCTGTTCATCGACCTGCTCGAAGAAGGCAGGCGCAGCGGCGAGTTTCAGGTGGACCAGGTGGGCCTGGCCGCCGCCTGTCTGGTCGGTGCCATCGCCGAAGCCCTGGTCGGACCGCTCTCGCCACCGGCGCGTGCGGCCCGTGCTGCAGGTCATCCCAGCCTGGAACTGGCTCAGGTCAGCGCCAGCCTCGTCACCTTCTGCCTGCGCGCCGTGGGCGCCAAGGAGTCAACCCGATGAAACCCAGTCTGCACGCCGAAACCCATGAGGTCTTCAACCAGGTGCCCAGCCTCGACGGCGCCAACCTCTACCGTCTCGATCTGCCGCTGCAGGAGTGGGTCCGCCGCTACGATGGCGCCTGGGCGGAAGAGCGTTTGAGCGCCTATGGCGCGCTGGCCGGCGGCGCGCTGATGCAGGCGGGCTTTCTCGCCAACGAGAACAAGCCGGTGTTCAAGAGCCATGACCGCTACGGCAACCGCATCGACCTGGTGGAATTCCACCCGGCCTATCACGAACTGATGCGCACGGCCATCGAGCACGGCCTGCCATCGCTGCCCTGGACCGACCCGCGCGCCGGTGCCCATGTCGCCCGCGCCGGGCTTTCCTATCTGCACAGCCAGGCCGAGTCGGCCAGCGGCTGCCCGCTGACCATGACCTTCGCCGCCGTGCCGGCCATTCGCCTGCAGCCGAATGTGGCCGAGCAGTGGCTGCCGAAGATCCTTGCCACCGAATACGACCCGCGCAACCTGCCGATGGAGCAGAAGGCCGGCGTCACCATCGGCATGGCCATGACCGAGAAGCAGGGCGGCACCGACGTGCGCGCCAACACCACCCGTGCCTATCCCATCGGCCTTGGCGGGCCGGGGCAGGGCTACGAGCTGGTTGGTCACAAGTGGTTCTGCTCGGCACCCATGTGCGATGCCTTCCTCACCCTGGCCTATACCGACAAGGGATTGAGCTGCTTCCTGCTGCCGCGCCACCGCCCGGATGGCACGCGCAACCAGTTCTACATACAGCGTCTGAAGAACAAGCTGGGCAACTGGGCCAACGCCTCCAGCGAGGTGGAATACCGCGGCGCGTTCGCCTGGATGCTCGGCGAGGAAGGGCGCGGCGTGCCCACCATCATCGAGATGGTGGCCATGACCCGCTTCGACTGCATGGTCGGCTCCAGCAGCCTGATGCGCCAGGCGCTGACCCAGGCCGCGCACCACTGCGCGCATCGCCAGGTGGGCGGCAAGCTGCTCGCCGACCAGCCGCTGATGCAGAACGTGCTGGCCGATCTGGCCCTGGAGAGCGAGGCCGCCCTGGCGCTGTGCATGCGCATGGGCCGCGCGCTCGATCATCTGCATGACGAGCAGGAAGACAAGTTCGCCCGCCTGGTCACTGCGGTGGGCAAGTACTGGATATGCAAGCGCGCCCCGGAAATGGTCTACGAGGCCAGCGAATGCATGGGCGGCGCCGGCTACGTCGAGGAAACCATCATGCCGCGTCTGTATCGCGAGGCGCCGGTCAACTCGATCTGGGAAGGCTCGGGCAACGTGCAGTGCCTGGACGTGCTGCGCGCCCTGTCCAAGGAGCCGGGCGTGCTCGATGCGCTGTTCGATGAGCTGGGTGACGGCCATGGCGATGCACGGCTGAAGGCGCATATCCAGCGACTGAAAACCGACTTCAGCGACACCGCCGACATCCAGTACCGCGCCCGCCAGCTGACCGAGGACATGGCCGTGGCGCTGCAGGCCAAGCTGTTGCTGGAGGCCGGCAACAGCGTGGTCAGCGACGCCTTTATCGCCAGCCGCCTGGAAGGCCGCGGCCGCGTCTATGGCACCCTGCCGCGCGGCGTCGACGTCGAGGCGCTGGTGGCGCGCAGCACGCCGCATCTGCTGTAAGGGGCGATAGTCCCGGAACGAAGCGCCGGCCATTCAGCCGGCGCATAACGCGGGTCAGTCGTCACTCTCCAGCACTTCACGGTCGTAGAGCGCCTGGATCGGGCGTGCGTTCATCGCATACAGGTGCTGGAACTGCTCCAGCTGTGCGTGGGACAGCTCGACCGGCTGCTTCAGCACGCGCCATTGCACGTTCTCGCTGCACGGCGGGGTGGTCAGCGAGCCGGCGAAGGCGTAGTAGCCCTGCTGCTGCGGCAGCACGGCCTGCGGGGTGAAGCTGCCGGCCAGCTCGACTTTCTCGCCTGCCTTGGGCGGCATGGCGTCGAACACCTGACCCAGCGCCTGATTCTGCGCGCCTTCCTTGAACAGCACCGCTACCACCGCCAGGCGGCCGTCGCTGGCCTGGTGAACGAAGTGCGCCACCATCGGGAACGCCTGCCCGGCAATGTGCTCCTCGCTGGGCGTATGGAAATGGAATTGCACCAGGCGGTAGGGCTTGCCGTCGATCTCGATGCCGCCGGCATTGGCCAGATTCACCTGAACGGTGTGGCCGTTGTTTACCACCTCGGCCGGGCTGGCCTGGTAGTCGAAGGCGATGCGGGGCAGGGAGGCTCGGGTGGCATTGCGGATATCGATGGGCGACTGGGCGTGGCCGATCGCGCAGGTTTCGTAGCCTGGGTCCAGCTGGGCCCAGTGTTCGGGGCCTTCCTTGCCGTTGTAGCTCCAGTGCGGTTGCTGTTCGGCGGCCATGGCGCCGGTTGCGAACAGGGCGGTCAACGCAACGATCAGGGTCTTCTTCATATGCGCTCTCGTGACTGGATGATGGGCCTGCAGGCTCGCGTGGGCAGAGGCCGGCGCGAGTGCAGAAATACTACGCTCGCTTTGTAATATGAAGTTACATATACGCCTGGCGGTGTGACGCTTTCCGCATCTGCGCCGCATCGGCCGTGTTCGGGACAGCGTTCGTTCAGCCAGCGCGGCGCAGCTGCCGGGAAGTGGCCTGCGGCCTGCACGTGGCTCGGTCGCCCACCTGACCTGTGCGGCGGCGAGTGCGGATGCTGTCTTTTGCTCCGGCGGCGGAGTAAGGTTGCCGCCGATGGTTCCGCCGCCTCTGGCGCGCGGATGAAAAGGGAACAGGGTGCGGCGCCGCGTCGCCAATGCCCTGGCTGCCCCCGCAACTGTAAACGGCGTACGACGCTCCCTATGCCACTGGCCGCCAGGCCGGGAAGGCGAGCGAAGTGGCAAGCCGTGAGCCAGGAGACCTGCCATCGGCAAACGGGCGTTTCGCCCATCCTTCATCCGAATCGTCGCGCGGTGGGCGCGGCCAAGGAACTCGCATGCATATCGAACCCGGTGTCGTCGAAGGCGCCAAGATCTTCCTCAGCTACGCAACCGCTGTCGGCGCCTTCGGCCTGACCGCCAAACTGGCGCGCGATGCCATCCGCGACAACGGCGGGGTGACGGCCCTGGCGCTGCGCAGCCTGCTGACCACTGCTTTGGTGTTCTGCTTCTTCGAGGTGTTGCCGCATCACCCGGTGGGTGTTTCCGAGGTGCACCTGATCCTCGGCTCGACCCTGCTGCTGCTGTTCGGCGCCGGCGCTGCTGCCATCGGTCTGGCCGCTGGCCTGTTGTTGCAGGGGGTGCTGTTCGCTCAGTTCGACCTGCCGCAGTACGGCATGAACGTCACCACCCTGCTGCTGCCGTTGTGGGGCATCAGCCTGCTGGCCAAGCGCATCGTCGCGCCGGGCACGGCCTACGTGGACCTCTCCTACAAGCAGGCGCTGGCGCTGTCGACCGCCTACCAGGGCGGTATCGTCGCCTGGGTGGCCTTCTGGGCGTTCTACGGTCAGGGCTTCGCCGGCGAGAACCTGGCGGCTGTGGCCAGTTTCGGTCTGGCCTATATGAGCGTGATCCTGGTCGAGCCGCTGATCGACCTGGGTGTGCTTGCCGCCGCCAAGGCCCTGTCGCGTTTCAGCCAGGGGCCGCTGTTCAACGTGCGTCTGCACCACAGCGCCGCCTGAACACGCGCCGCTAACGGCGGCGCTGCCAGATCATCTTGCCGGTATTGCTCTCGGTGACCAAGTACTGGTCGCTGAAACGGTAGTAGGCGGCCGGTTGATAGTCGGCAGCGCCTGCCAGGCGCACCAGCAGCATGCCGTCCTGGCTGCGCCAGTGGCCGCTGTACTGCACCTCGCCGGGGCTGTCATAGCTCCAGTCGCTGCCGCCACCGATCGAGCGGGTCCATTGCGTGACACTGCCATCGGCGTTCAGCTGCAAGGTCATCAGGGTCGTGAACGAAGCGAAACTGGCACCGCCGCTGTTGATGATCTTCTCGTGCACCCAGGTGCCGATCAGTGCCGGGTCCTGCTTGCCCGAGGTGGCTGCCGGCGGCGTTTGCGCGGCGGGGGCGGCGGCAACGCGCTGGAACAGGGCCTGGCGCTCGAGCACCTGACCGTTGCGCGGGTCGCGCGCGGCGATGCTGGTGTTGAGCATGGCATTGGCGTAGGTGGCGTTCATGTTGGCCAGCAGCAGCCCTGACTGCGGTTCGCTGATTTCGGCGCGCAGCAGCTCACCGTCATAGCGCCCCTTGACGATCAGGCGCAGGCGCTGGTTCTCCAGATATTCGCCTTCCACCGCATCGCCGTTCTGGCGCAGGATCAGCTCGCTCGGCTGGCCGTCGAGCGTGGCGCGATAGTGGCCGTCCAGTTCCCCGGCCTGAGCGCAGCAACAAAGCAGGGCAAGCAGCAGTGGAGCGATGGCACGGGGCATGGCGCGGCCCTCCGGCTGGCTGATTGCCATAAGCCTAGCTGCTGGCGCGACGACGGGCTCGCTGCCGCGCGCTATGTTTTCGTCGCCGTATGCAGGCAAGATAGGGGCGTTCACTCAGCCAGGAAGACACGCTGTGAAACCCTGTTCCGATGATTTCGTCATTGCCCATACGCCGGAAGAGGCGGTAGATCGCCTTGCCGCCCTGCATCTGCAGGCCACCAACGCCCTGAGCCGGGCGCTCAAGCGCTACCTCAAGGAGCGCATTCGCCCTGACGCCAGCGAGCATTGCCTGTTCCGCTACCCCGAGCTGCGCCTGACCTACCTGTGCCAGGGCGAGGTGCCGACCACCGTGCGTGCCTACGCCAAGGTGCAGGTGCCGGGTACCTACGCCATCACCGTGACCCAGCCGGCGGCCTTCCGCAAATACCTGCTGGAGCAGCTGCGCCCGCTGATGAACGACTTCACCCTGCGCGTCGAGGTGGGCGTCAGCCAGCAGAACATTCCCTACCCCTATGTGGTGGAGCAGGGCGACGAGCTGGCCGGCAGCGGCGTGACCGCCGCCGAGCTGGCGCGGGTGTTCCCCAGTACCGATCTGTCCGCCGCCACCGACGGCACCGCCGACGGCCTGTACGACTGGGAAAACATCGACCCGCTGCCGCTGGCGCTGTTCGACGCGGCGCGCACCGACTTCTCCCTGCGCCGCCTGGTGCACTACACCGGCAGTGACTGGCGCCACGTGCAGCCGTGGATACTGCTGACCAACTATCACCGCTACGTCGACCAGTTCATCCGCCATGGTCTGGACATGCTGGTGGGCGACTCGCGTTTCACCCGCATGGTGCTGCCGGGCAACGTGGTGATCGAGCGCGGCATGGCCGAAGGCGAGATGCAGGCGATCATCGAGAACGTGGTCTGGCACCGCTACCAGATGCCGGCTTATCACCTGCTGGCCGCGGACGGCCATGGCATCACCCTGGTCAACATTGGTGTCGGCCCGTCCAACGCCAAGAACATCACCGACCACCTGGCCGTGCTGCGTCCGCATTGCTGGCTGATGATCGGCCACTGCGGCGGCCTGCGGCAGTCGCAGACCATCGGCGACTACGTGCTGGCCCACGCCTATATGCGCCGCGACGGCATTCTCGATCGCGTACTGCCGCCTAACATCCCGCTGCCGGCGCTGGCCGAGGTGCAGCAGGCGTTGCAGGAGGCCGCCAAGCTGGTCACCGGCGAGCAGGGCGACGAGCTGAAGAAGCGCCTGCGCACCGGCACCGTGCTGACCTACGACGACCGCAACTGGGAGCTGCGCTGGGCCCAGGAACGGCCGCTGATCAACCTGTCGCGTGCGGTGGCGGTGGACATGGAAAGCGGCACCATCGCCGCGCAGGGCTATCGCCTGCGGGTGCCCTACGGCACGCTGCTGTGCGTGTCGGACAAGCCCCTGCACAGCGAGATCAAGCTGCCCGGCGCAGCCGGCGCCTTCTACGAGCGCGCGGTAACCCAGCACCTGCATATCGGCATCGCCGCGCTGGAGCTGATGCGCAGTCAGCTCGATTCGCTGCATTCGCGCAAACTGCGCAGCTTCGACGAGCCGCCGTTCCGCTGAGTCAGGCCGCGACCGGCGCTTCGCCCAGCAGCAGCTCGGCCAGGGCGCGGCGGTCGATATTGGCGCCGCTGAGCACCACGGCCACACGCTGGCCGGCGTTGCGCTCGCGCTCCTGCATCAGCGCGGCCAGCGCGGCGGCGCCGGCGCCCTCGGCGAGGTTGTGGGTGTCCTCGTGATAGGCGCGGATGGCGGCGCGAATCTCTTCATCAGTCACGCGCACGATGCGCGCGGCGCCGGCGCGGATCATCTCCAGCGCCAACGGCTGCGGCTGACGACAGGCCATGCCGTCGGCCAGGGTGACGGCGCGTTCGGTCTGTACCAGGCAGTCTTGTTCGAAACTCTGTGCATAGGCATCGGCGCCGCTGGCGACCACGCCAACGATCTCGGTGTCGAGGCCGAGCAGGTCGCGGGTGCGGATCATCCCGCAGATGCCCGAGCCGAGGCCGATGGGCACGTACACCCGGCGCAGGTTCGGCAGCGCTTCCAGCAATTCCAGGGCATAGGTGGCCACGCCGCGCACCAGATCCTCGTGCAGTGACGGCACCCAGTGCAGGCCGTCGCGTTCGGCCAGGCGCGCGGCCTCGGCGCGCGCTTCGTCGAAGTCGCGGCCATGTTCGATCACCTCGGCGCCGAGAGCGCGCATCGCCGCATTCTTCTCGCGGGCGTTGCCGTGCGGCACCAGGATACGAATCGCCAGGCCGGCCTGGCGCGCGGCCAGCGCCAGGCTCTGGCCGTGGTTGCCGCGGGTAGCGGTGACCAGCCCGCGCACCTGCGGCTCGCGGCGCAGCAGGGCGTCGATATAGACCAGCCCGCCGCGCACCTTGAAGGCGGCAGTGGGGGCATGGTTCTCGTGCTTGACCCACAGCTCGCAGCCGGTGCGCTCGCACAGCAGCGGCCAGCTCAGCTGCGGCGTGGGCGCCATATGGCGGTGAACCAGTTGGGCGCTCTGGCGCAGTTGGGCGAGGTCGAACATGACGGGCACTCCGAGTGGCGTTGACCCCGATGCTAGTGCGGCGCATTGTATGGGTAAATCTTTATATTGCATGGCAAACAATGTGGCTCCCTGACCTGTCCAGCAGTTCCTTGCCCACCTACCTCGCCCTGGTGGAGGCCATCGCCGCCGCCATCGGCCGCGGTGAACTCAAGCCCGGCGAACGCCTGCCGCCGCAGCGGCGCCTGGCCTGGACGCTGGGTATCAATCCGAGCACGGTGATGCTGGCCTACCGCGAGGCGGCGCGTCGGCATCTGGTCTCCGGCGAGGTCGGCCGCGGCACCTACGTGCTGGCCGGTAGCCGCGAGGCGAGCCTGTTCCGCCTCAAGCAACCGGCTGCGCAGGGTGAACTGATCGACCTGTCGACCAATGTGCCGGTGCACGATCCGGACAACCGCGACCTGTCCGTCAGCCTTGCTGCCCTGGCAGCGAGCGGCGAGCTGGACGCGTTGCAGGCTTATCCCTCGGCGGCGCTGGTCGAGCGTGCGCACCTGGCCGGCGCCACCTGGCTGCGCCGCCGCGGCCTGGAACTGGCGCCGAACGGCCTGCTGCTCTGCGCCGGCGCCCAGCAGGGCGTCTCCGCAGCGCTGCTGGCGCTATGCGAGGCTGGCGAGCCGATTCTGGTGGAGCGCTTCACCGCGCCGGGGATCAAGGCCGCCGCGCGCCAGTTGCGCCTGCCGCTGCATGGCGTGGCGATGGACGAACGCGGCATCCTGCCCGATGACCTCGACCGCCAGGCGCGTGCCACCGGTGCTCGCGTGGTGGTGCTTACCCCCTGCCTGCAGAACCCCACCGGCGCCAGTCTGGACGCCGAGCGGCGCGCCGCCATCGCCGAGGTGGCGCGCCGACGTGGCCTGTGGATCGTCGAGGACGACGTCTACGGCGTGCTCGGCAGCGCCGCGCCGCTGGCGGTGCAGGTGGCCGAACGCTGCCTGCTGATCAGCAGCCTGTCCAAGAGCGTCGCGCCCGGACTGCGCCTGGGTTTTATCGCCGGCGCGCCGGAGCTGCTCGAGCGTATCGACCCCGAGGCCCAGGCCACCCGCTGGGCCGTGACGCCGCTGAGCCTGGCGCTGGCCTGCGAATGGGTCGAAAGCGGCGTCGCCGAACGGCGCCTGGCCTGGCAGATCGAGGAATTGCAGCAGCGCTGGCGCCTGGCCGCGCGCGTGCTCGGACCGCGCATGCCGCAGGGCAGGGCGGTGGCGCCGCACCTGTGGCTCGATGGCGCGCCGCCGGCGGGGCTGGCCGAGGCCTGTCGGCAGCACGGCGTGGAGGTGGTGCCGGCCGAGGTGTTCGCGGTGGAGGCCAACCCGGGGCATGCGGTGCGCATCAGCCTCGCCGCGGCGGCCAGCCGGGTCGAACTCAAACGCGCATTGGAAGGGATAGTCGCAGCCTGGCCCGTTTAGCCAAGAGACATATGCAGAATCGGAAAGGGCCGCCCGCCGCCATCCAGACGCGAGCGATCGGTCACCACGAAGCCCAGGTGCTGATAGAAGCCCACCGCCTGCGGGTTCTGCTCGTTGACGTCGACCCGCGTGGCGCCCAGCTCGTCGATGGCATGAAGCATCAGCCGCTTGCCTACGCCCTGGCCGTGACAGGCCGGGTCGACGAAGAGCATTTCCACCATGCCCTTGGCCGTGCCGAGAAAACCCAGGATCCGCCCCGCATCATCGCGCGCGCAGGTCAGCTGCACGGCGGGAAAATACTGCTCGCGCAGCAGCGGTTTGATCACCTGCAGATCGCTCTCCGGCAGGAAGTGGTGGGTGGCGCGCACGGCGGCCTCCCAGATTTCCACCAGGATGGGCAGTTCGGCAGGGCTGGGTGTGTCGAGAGTCAGCGGCATGAGGGCAGGCGTCAGGGATCAGGCAGGGCGCAGAGCATGCCAGCTCCGCGCCCGTGCTGTCATTTGCTGGCGTCCAGCACCACGCGATAGCGCGCCTTGCCGCTGCGCAGGTGGTCGATGGCCGCGTTCACCTGGCTCATGGGGAACTGCTCGACCTGCGGCAGGATCTGGTGGCGTGCGCAGAACTCCAGCATGGTCGCCATGGTGCTTGGCGAGCCCACCGGCGAGCCGGACAGGCTCTTCTGCTGCGGGATCAGGTTGAACACGTGCACCGGGATGGCACTGGGCACGATGCCGACGAAGTGCAGGCGACCCTTGCCGCGCAGGGTGGCGATCAGCGCCTGCCAGTCCAGATCGGCGCTGGCGGTGACCAGGAGGAAATCCAGCGTGCCGGCAATCGCCTTCATCGCCGCGCTGTCGGTGGAGGCCACCACCTTGTGCGCGCCCAGGCGCCTGGCTTCGTCCTGCTTGTTCAGCGAGGAGGTGAAGGCGGTCACCTCGCAGCCCCAGGCGTTGAGAAAACGCAGCGCCAGGTGGCCGAGGCCGCCGATGCCGACCACGCCGACGCGGTCGGTGGGCTTGATGTCGAATTCCAGCAGCGGGCTGAACACCGTGGAGCCGGCGCAGAACAGCGGGCCGACCAGGGCCGGATCGAGCCCTTCGGGCAGCGGCACGGCCCAGGCCCAGTGCGAGCGCAGGCGGTCGGCGAAGCCGCCGTGGCTGCCGACGATGGTCGGCTTCACCGAGCGGCACAGCTGGTGCGAGCCCTCCATGCACGAGCCGCAATGCATGCAGCTGCCCTTGTACCAGCCGATGCCGACGCGCTGGCCCAGCGCGAGGCCGCGCACCTGCTCGCCGAGGCGGACGATGGTGCCCACCACTTCGTGGCCGGGGATGAAGGGGTAGTGCGCGTTGCCCCACTCGTTGTCGATCATCGACTGGTCGGAGTGGCAGATGCCGCAGTATTCCACCGCGATCTCGACTTCCTCGGCCCCCAGCGGGCCGGGGTCGTAGCTGTGGCGCTCCAGCGGCGCCTTGGGGGCGGTGGCGGCCCAGCCGCTGAAAGTGGCGAGTTCGGCGCTGCTGCTCATGGCTGACTCCTGTTTCGAGGGGAGGGAATCAGCAGCTTAGTCGCCGCGTCGCGGCGGGGAAGCACCATCAGCGCCGCTTATCGTGAGTTACACTGCAAGGCCCAGTTCCACCGAAGCCTGTCGCATGTCTCGCCCTCGTCCTCCTGCCAGTCGCCGTCCCGCTACCCCGCACCGTGTGGCCAAGGCGCCGCCCGCGCAGCCGCGGCTGATCCTGCTGAACAAGCCGTTCGACGTGCTGACCCAGTTCAACGACGAGCAGGGCCGCGCCACCCTCAAGGATTTCGTCGAGGTGCCCGGCGTCTACCCGGCCGGGCGCCTGGATCGCGACAGCGAAGGCCTGCTGCTGCTGACCAACGACGGCCGCCTGCAGGCGCGCATCGCCGACCCCAGGCACAAGCTGGCGAAGACTTACTGGGTGCAGGTGGAGGGCGAACCGAGCGAGGCGCAGCTGCAGCAGTTGCGCGATGGCGTGACGCTCAATGACGGCCCGACGCTGCCAGCCGAGGCGCGGCTACTGGACGAACCGCAGCTGTGGGACAGACATCCGCCGGTGCGCTTTCGCAAGAGCGTGCCGACCAGTTGGCTGGAGCTGGTGATCCGCGAGGGGCGCAACCGCCAGGTGCGGCGCATGACCGCCGCGGTGGGCCTGCCCACGCTGCGCCTGGTGCGCGTGGCCATCGGGCCCTGGCGACTCGATGGCCTGCAACCTGGTCAATGGTGCGAGGTCCCGGCGTTATTGCCATAGGGAGCGCCCTTGCAGGCGAAGTTGGTGCGCACGGCGCACCATGCGGCCGCCGTGTCCCTGTAGGGGGCGCCGCGCGCACCAGGGTTCCGCCGATGGTTACTCTGTCGCCGCTGGACGACGGGTACAGGAGGAGAACGGCGACGGCCGCGGTGATCGGTGAGGCGCACCGCGCAGCGGACGTTTTGTCGCAGAGGCCGACCCTGGCGAGATGACCTGAATCAATAACCGCCCTTGATCACGGCGATACCTTTGTTCAGCACTTCACGCCAGGCCTGGCGTATGTCCGCGTCGCACTCCTTGTCGTGTTCGCTGATGGTCAGCAGCAGCGCGTCGAGCCACAGGTCGTAGAGTTCGGGGCGGATGTCCAGGCGCTGGCGCGAGTGCGATTCGCCAAGGGCGCGCAGCTTGGTGTCCGGCATGCCGCGGGCATGCATCACCAGATTCATGATGCCCTGGCGCAGCAGCTGCTTCTGCGCGCTCATGTCGGTATCGACGAACTTCTCGCGGATCAGCGGCGAGCTGGCGAGGAAGTGGCGGTAGAAATCGTCGAAGAAGGCGGGGCTGGCGCAGCAGCGTCCATAGCTCTGCATCACCAGATTGGCGGCGCTCATGTGTAACTCCTTGGGTTGCTGGCCGCCTCACCAGGGCGGCCCTGAATCGGTCGGACGCGTGGCGGGCGCTGGGCGATACGTCAGCCGTGGATACCGCGTGCGGTCTCGATGATGTAGGTGATGATGGGTTTGGCCAGGAAGGCGAACAGGCACAGGCCCAGGCCGAGGAACAGGATGGCGGTGCCGAGACGGCCGGCCTTGGACTTCTTCGCCAGGTCCCAGATGATGAAGAACATGAACAGCATGAGCCCGCCGACCAGCACGTACATCATCAGGGCTTCGAATTGTTCGGTTTCCATGGGACCTCGGGATTCGGACGGAAAAAACAGGGCGGGGATTATACGCGCCCTGTCTTGGACCGCGGCATGATCCGTTTCTCCCTGCGACTTTCAGTCGCGCAGGTGCTGTAGCGGCAACTGGGTGCTGGACAGGATCTGCTGCAGCACGAAGCTCGAGCGCACGCTGGATACGCCATCGATGCGGGTCAGGGTGCCCAGCAGCAGCTTCTGGTAATGATCCATGTCCGGTACCACCACCTTCAGCTGGTAGTCGGCGTCCATGCCGGTGACCAGGCAGCACTCCAGCACCTCCGGGCATTTGCGAATCTGTTCCTGAAAATGTTCGAAGCGCTCCGGCGTATGCCGGTCCATGCCGATCAGCACGTAGGCGGTCAGACTCAGGCCGAGCTTCTTGCGGTCGAGCAGCGCCACCTGGCCGAGAATGTAGCCATCGTCTTCCAGTTGTTTGACCCGGCGCGAGCAGGGCGAGGGCGACAGGCCGATACGTTCGGCCAGTTCCTGATTGGACAGCCCGGCGTCGCGCTGCAATTCGGCAAGAATGTTCAGGTCGTAGCGGTCGAGTTTGTTCATTGCGCGCGGTCCTCGTTATCGAATTGCGAGCAATGATGATCCTTTAGGTGAAAATTGCGCAATAGCCTGGTAGACAAGCAATATTCGCAATCTTCTTTCGGCGCCACAGGCGTAAGCTTTCTCTCAGTTTCACGGCCCGGACGACAAGTCCTACCGGACTCGCCCAACCAGGTGAGCCGGCGCCGACGGTCCTACCGGACCGCACCGGCACCCGGGTCCGCACTGCCCAACCAGGCGGGCGACGAAAGCGGCGACAACATCGCCAGTACCGGACAGATTCCCCGAGGGGGCCGCAAGGCCCCTTTTTTATGGCCTGCAAATGGCCAATCTACGGCAGTCGAGGGGCCAGTCTCAGTGCCTGACGACCTCGGGCGGGTCGGCATGCACCAGCACTTCGGATCTCGGGTAATGCTCGCGAATCGCCCGCTCCACTGCCACGCAGTGCGCGTGCGCCTCGGACAGGCTCATCTCGCCCGGCAGCTCCAGATGCAACTGGACGAACCAGCGGGTGCCAGAGACGCGGGTGCGCAGGTCGTGCGCGCCGAGTACGCCGGGCACGGCGCAGGCGAGCTGGTGCATGTGCTGGCTGACCTCGCTGGGCAGCGCCTCGTCCATTAGCACCGCCACTGCGCCGCGCACGATGCTGATGGCGCTCCAGAAGATGTAGAAGGCGATGCCGATGGCGAAGATCGCATCCATCTGCAGCCAGCCGAAGCGGGTCAGCAGCAGGGCGAGCAGGATGCTGCCATTGAGCAAGATGTCGGAGCGGTAGTGCAGGGAATCGGCGTGGATGGCGGTGGAGCCGGTCTCGCGTACCACCTTGCGCTGGAAGCCCAGCAGGGCGAGGGTCAGTGCCAGTGACAGCAGCATCACCGCGATGCCGACGCCCTCGGCCTCCAGCGGCTGCGGCGCCTGCAGGCGCTCGATGCCCTGCAGGCCGATGAGTACCGCGCTGACGCCGATGAACAGCGCCTGGCCCAAACCCGCCAGGGCCTCGGCCTTGCCATGGCCGTAGCGGTGGTCCTCGTCGGCCGGGCGCAGGGCGAAATGCACGGCGATCAGATTGATCAGCGAGGCGGCGCTGTCGAGCAGCGAATCGGTCAGCCCCGCCAGCAGGCTGACCGAACCGCTCAGCCACCAGGCGATGGCCTTGGCCAGCACCAGGGTCAGCGCTACTGCCAGCGCTGCCCGGGTGGCCAGGCGCATCAGCCTGGCATGGGGCGCGTGCATGGCCTCAGGCGGCCGGGCGCAGACCGTAGGCGGCCAGTTGCTCGGTGCTGCCGCTGTACTGGATCAGGCGCGGGTCGTCCAGCGGCAGCTGATGGCCGGTGCTGCTTTCGATCAGCGCCTTGAGGGCGTACTGGTCGACCTTGCCGTCTTCGCCGATCAGCTGCTTGAGCTGCTGCGGATCGACCTGAGCGGTCTGGCCCTGCGGCAGGTAGATGGCGCCGGTGGCGAAGTCGACGGCGAAGGCGATCAGGCCGGGAATCACGTAGAACAGGATGCCGATGGCGTTGGCCCCGGCGATCAACGGGTCGATCTGGCCTTCGATCTGGCCGCGACGATCCGGATAGAAGATGGTGCCGCAGGCGGTCAGTTGAGTGAACAGGGTTGCGGCGACAACGCCGGCGATAACTCGGGATTTCGTGCGCATCGAGCACCTCCATGGAAAAAAGTGGCGCAACTATAGCAAGGCGGTGATTGCAAAACTGCTGCTCGATCCTTCTGACTCGCGGGGCGGTTGGCAGTTCGCCGTTATAATCGCCGGCTTGCTGCGGAGAGACCATGAACGCCCTGCCCATCGATGCCCTGTTACCTGCCATGCGCGATGCCTTGAGCGCCCGCCACGAAGTGGTGCTGGAGGCGCCGCCCGGCGCCGGCAAGACCACCCGCGTGCCGCTGGCGCTGCTCGATGCGCCCTGGCTGGCCGGACAGACCATCCTCATGCTCGAACCACGCCGACTGGCCGCCCGCGCCGCCGCCGAGCGCCTGGCCAGCGAGCTGGGCGAACGGGTCGGCGAGACGGTGGGCTACCGCATTCGCCTGGACAGCAAGGTGGGGCCGAACACGCGCATCGAGGTGGTCACCGAAGGCATCCTCGCCCGCCGCCTGCAGGACGATCCGGCGCTGGAAGGCGTCGGCCTGGTGATCTTCGACGAATTCCACGAGCGCAGCCTGGATGCCGATCTGGCCCTGGCGCTGACCCTCAACGGGCGCGCCATGTTCCGCGGCGAAGGCAGCGGCGAGGCGCCGCTCAAGGTGCTGCTGATGTCCGCCACCCTGGAAGGGGAGCGTCTGGCTGCGCTGCTTGGTGAGGCGCCGGTGCTGCGCAGCGAAGGGCGCATGTTTCCGGTGGATATCCGCTGGGGCGCGCCATTTCAGCCAGGCGAGTGGATCGAGCCACGGGTGCTGCAGACGGTACAGCAGGCCCTGGCCGACGAGCCCGGTAGCCTGCTGGTGTTTCTGCCCGGGCAGGCCGAGATCCGCCGCGTGGCCGAGCAGCTGGGCGAGGCGTTGGCGGGGCGCGACGACATTCTGCTCTGCCCGCTGCATGGCGAGCTCGATCTGACCGCCCAGCGCGCCGCCATCGAGCCGGCGCCGGCGGGCACGCGCAAGGTGGTGCTGGCCACCAATATCGCCGAGACCAGCCTGACCATCGACGGCGTGCGCGTGGTGGTGGATGCCGGTCTGGCGCGGGTGCCGCGCTTCGACCCGGCCAGTGGCATGACCCGTCTCGATACCCAGCGCATCTCCCGGGCTTCCGCGACCCAGCGTGCCGGCCGCGCCGGGCGTCTGCAGCCGGGTGTGTGCTACCGGCTGTGGTCGCAGGCGCAGCACGAGCAGCTCAGCGCCTATTCCGGTGCGGAAATCCTTGCGGCCGATCTGGCCGGGTTGGCCCTGCAACTGCTGCGCTGGGGCGTGACGCCGCAGGAGCTGAGCTGGCTCGACGTGCCGCCGCCGGCTGCCTACGCGCAGGCGCTGGATCTGCTCGGCCGCCTCGGTGCGCTGGACGAACGTGGCGCGCTCAATGCCCATGGTCAGGCCATGGCCGAGCTGCCCAGCCATCCGCGCATCGCCCATCTGCTGCTGCGTGGTCAGGCGCTGGGCCTGGGTGCGCTGGCCTGCGATCTGGCCGCGCTGTTGTCCGAGCGCGACATTCTGCGCGGCAGCGGTGCCGATCTGCACAGTCGCCTGGCCCTGCTCAGCGGCGAAAGCCGCGCCACGCGCAGCGCTCAAGGCGGCGTGCAGCGCGCGCGGCAGCTGGCCAAGCAGTTTCAGGGGCTGCTCAAGGGGCGGCCGGTCATTGGGGCGGTGAGCGACCCCGAGCACCCGCGCTGGCTCGGCTGTCTGCTGGCTTTCGCCTACCCGGATCGCATCGCCCAGCAGCGCCGCGCCGGCGGCGCCGACTACCGCCTGGCCAACGGCCGCGCCGCGCAGTTCGCTGAAGCCGATGCGCTGATGAAGCACGAATGGCTGGTGGTGGCCGACCTGGGTAGCCGTCAGGGTCAGCGCGAGGAGCGCATCTATCTCGCCGCCGATCTCGACCCGGCGCTGTTCGAGCGCGAACTGGCCGAGCAGGTCACGACGCTGGAGGTGCTCGACTGGGACGAGCGCGAAGGCGTGCTGCGCGCCGAACGTCAGCGCAAGGTGGGCGAACTGGTGCTGGAGCGCCAGGCACTGGCAGCGTTGGACGAGGACACGCGCAGCCGCGCCCTGGTCGGCCTGGTGCGACGCAAGGGCCTGGAGCTGCTGCCCTGGACGCCCGACCTGCGTCAGTGGCAGGCGCGCGTGGCACTGCTGCGCGAGCTGGACCTGCAGCAGCAGGGGCAGAGCGAATGGCCGGACCTGTCCGATGCCGCGCTATTGGCCAGCCTCGAGCAGTGGCTGACGCCGTTCCTGGGCAAGGTCAATCGCCTCAGCCACTTCGCCAATCTCGACCTGCCGGCGATCCTGCAGACGCTGCTGCCATGGCCGCTGCCGCAACGCCTCGACGAGCTGGCGCCGCGCACGCTGAGCGTGCCGTCCGGCTCGCGCATCGCCATCGACTACACGGAAAACCCGCCGGTGCTCGCCGTGCGCCTGCAGGAGCTGTTCGGTCTGGCCGCCACGCCGCGCATCGCCGGCGGCCGCCTGGGCCTCAAGCTGCACCTGCTGTCGCCGGCGCGCCGGCCGGTGCAGGTCACCCAGGATCTGGCCAGCTTCTGGGCCAACACCTACCTGGAGGTGAAGAAGGACCTCAAGGGCCGCTATCCCAAGCACTACTGGCCGGACGACCCGCTGATCGCCGAACCCACGGCGCGCGCCAAACCCCGCAAATGAGGTGTTCATGCTGACCCTGGATATCGGGCCGCTGGCCCTTTCTACGTCGCACCTGCTGTTGCTCGGCAGCCTGCTGCTGGCCACCCTGGTCGGCTGGTGGAGCGGCCGCAGGCTGGGCTGCAACCCGGAGCGGCAACTGTTTCGCCAGTTGCTGCTGGGCCTGCTGGTGGCGCGTCTGGCCTTCGTGCTGAGCTACGCCGAGTTCTATCGCGAAGCGCCCTGGCAGGTGCTGGACATTCGCGACGGCGGCTTCATCGCCTGGCCCGGCGTGCTGGCGGCGCTGGCCCTGGGCGCCTGGTATCTATGGCGCGACGCCCGCCTGCGCCGGCCGCTGGGCGTGGCGATGGCGTTCGGCCTGAGTCTGTGGCTGGGCGGCAGCCTGTTGCTGCACGCCCTGGAGCGGGGTACGCAATTGCCGGACCTGCAGCTGCAGGACGCTCAGGGCCGCACGGTGAACCTGCGTGATTACGCCGGGCAGCCGCTGGTGGTCAACCTCTGGGCCACCTGGTGCCCGCCGTGCCGTCGCGAGATGCCGGTGCTGGCGCAGGCGCAGCAGCGCGAGGCCGGCATCCGCGTGCTGTTCGTCAATCAGGGCGAGAGCGTCGGCGAGGTCGAGGCCTACCTCGCCAGTCAGAATCTGGAGTTGCAGCACGTGCTGCTCGACGCTCAGGTACGTCTCGGTCAGCTGGTGGGTTCGCGCGCCCTGCCGACCACGCTGTTCTACGACGCCCAGGGGCGTCAGGTCGGCAGCCATCTCGGTGAGCTGTCGCACGCCAGCCTGCAGCGGGCGTTGGCCGCGCTGCGGCCGGAGTGAGGCGTCACGGCAGCCAGAGGTCCTCGCCGGCCTCTTCCAGTTCCTCATAGGCACGGTCGAGCTCGTCGCGCAGGCGCTCGGCATCCGCGGCGCGGCGCGAGAAGATCAGCTTCAGCGGCAGGCGCTGCACTTCGATGAAGGGTAGTTCGCGCATGCCCAGCAGCTGCCTGGCCTCGTCCACTGGCATCTGGTAGTCCAGCAGGTAATCGCCACGCCGGCGCAGCAGCATCTCCAGGGCAGAGGTGTGGCTGGCGGTGCGGTGCTGGGTGATTTCACGCGCCGGGTCTTCCAGCCACCGGTTGACCTCCTGCCAGTAGCTGTAGCCGGTGATCAGGATCACGCCGCGGCCGTTCAGGTCGTCGGGCACGCGCGGTGGCGGGGTGTCGTGGCGAAAGTACAGGTTGAGGGTGATTTCACCGAGCAGGTGGCGACCTTCGAGGGTGTGCTCGGTCAGTTCGGGTTTGCCCGATGCCCCCGCCCACACCTCCACGCTGCCGTCGATCAGACCGCCATAGAGGCGCGCACCGGGATAGGAGCGAAACTCCGCCTGGTAGCCGGCCTGCTCCAGCAGGCGCGCGGTCAGCTCCAGGCCGGAGCCGCTGGGCTGGCCCTGGGCATCCGTGTAGGAGTACGGCGGGAATTCGTAATAGCCGACATGAATGCGGCGTTTGGCGTCGTCCGCATGGGCAGCGGGCAGCCAGAGCAGGGCGATGAGTAACAGGCAGAAGCGTCTTGGCATCCGGTTGTCGCGGCTCTTCGCCGTCTTGTCGTTATGGGCTGGTGCCCTGCGAGCATGGACAACTCCTGGTGGACTTGTCCAGTCCCGCCCCGGTTATTCCTCGCTGGGCAGAAAGAAGCGACCGATGACTGGCAGGTGGTCGGAGATGCCCAGGGTGTCGTGCTGGCGCACCTGGCTGGCGAAGGGCGTCAGGCGCGGGCTGTAGAACAGGTAGTCGAGGGTGCGATCCGGGCCGCTGGCCGCCGGGTCGTTGGGGTAATGGGTGTACCACTGCGCCTGCTGTGCGCCGCTGGCCTGCTGCAGGCTGGGAATCATCGGGTAGCGCCCGGCCAGATCCTGCAGTTCGCTGTCGGCGGCGTACCAGCCGCGCTGGTTCTCCGGCAGATGCTGGAACTGGCCGGGCGGCAGCAGGTTGAGGTCGCCGCCCAGTATCCAGGCGCTGGCGCCTGCCTGCAGCTGCTGCAGCAGCGCATCGGTCATCTGCACCTGACGCTGCATGGTGTCGTCGCCCTGGGCGAAGGCATCGAAATGGGTGTTGATCGCCACCAGCTCGCCGCCGCCGCGGATCGGCAGGTGGCTGACCAGCAAGGCGCGCTTGAGCTGGAACTGGCGGCTCAGCGGGTCGCTGGGGATTTCCGGCAGCTGCAGACGTTCGGCGCGGGCGATCTGGAAGCGGCTCAGGGTGCCGAGCTTCATGCCGACGCTGCCGAGGATGCGCGGGTGCGGGACGAACGCGGCCTTCCAGTAAAAGGCCTGGCTGCTGCACGGGTAGAGATCGGCCAGGCGTTCCTGCAACAGGGCCAGCTGGTCCTGATAGTCGCTGGCCTTGGCGCCGTCGTGCAGCTCCTGCAGCAGCACCAGATCCGGCTGCTCGTCGCGCAGTACGCGCACCACTTCGTCCAGGGTGGCGGCCAGATCGTCGCTGCTCGGGCGCTCGTCCGGGCCATCGCCGCCGGGCAGGTCGTACCAGAACACATGGCGTTTGCCGGCCAGGTACTGCACGTTCCAGGTCATCACCTTGAGCGCCTGGCCCGGCTGCAGCTGCGCCACCTTGCCGTTGCAGGCCAGCGGCGCCGGCTCGTGCGCGGCGGGGCGCCAGGTCAGGGCATGCAACAGGGCGAACAGGGCGCCGAACAGCAAAGCGATGATGAGCAGCAGACGGAACGGGCGGGACAGGGACATGGCGACGCGGACGGCTATGCTGAAGGGAGGCGAGGATACCCGACTGTGGCCCGCCGGCCCAGGCTCGCGGCATTCTGCCGGGAGGTTGAAATGAACCAGCCGCTGATTGCCCAGCGCGGCCCCTACGCAGTGGATGTGGAAGCCGGGCAGGACTATTTCTGGTGCCGTTGCGGGCACAGCGCCAGCCAGCCGTTCTGCGATGGCAGCCACAAGGGCAGCGGGCTGACGCCGCTGAGGTACCATGCCGAGCGCGCCGAACGGGTATTTTTCTGTGGCTGCAAGCACACGGCCACGCCGCCCTGTTGCGATGGCAGCCATAACAGGTTGTAGTGTCGCGAGGCCAGTGCAGGGGAGCAGCGCATGTATCGCAAGGTGTTCGCCAACAAGGTGTTCGATCGCAAGGTCGTCCTCATCACGGGGGGCTGTGCCGGTATCGGCCGCGCCTTGGCGATGCGTCTGGCTCAGGCGGGCGCGCGCCTGGTGATCCTCGACCTGCAGCAGGCCTCGCTGGACAGCCTGGTGCAGCATCTGGCCGACCACCACAACGCCGAGGCCCTGGGGCTGGTCTGTGACGTCGCCGACGCCGAGGCGGTGCAGCGTGCCGTGGCCCTGGCGGTGGAGCGTTTCGGCGGTATCGACGTGCTGGTCAACAACGCCGGCATCACTCATCGCAGCACCTTCGCCGAGACCAGCCTGGAGGTGTTCCAGCGGGTCATGGCGGTCAACTATTTCGGTGCCCTGCACTGTACGCAGGCGGCGCTGCCCAGCCTGATCGCGCGGCGCGGCCAGATCATCGTGCTCAGCTCGCTGTCGGGCATCGCCCCCTTGCTCTATCGCAGCGCCTACAACGCCAGCAAGCATGCCCTGCACGGGCTGTTCGAAACCCTGCGTTACGAGCTCAAGGGCTCCGGGGTCAACGTCATGCTGGTGTGCCCCGGCTTCACCGCCACCGACCTGCGCAAGAACGCCCTGGTCGGTGATGGTTCGGTGGCCGCCCAGCCGCCCCTGGCGATGGGCAAGGTGGCTTCGCCGCAGGACGTCGCCGAGGCCATCTACCGGGGAGCGCTCAAGCGCCGGCGTCTGCTGGTGTTGTCCAACGTCGACTGGCGCGCCCGGGTGCTGGCGCGCTTCTTCCCGCGGCTGTTCGAGCGGGTATTGCTGCCGCGGCTTTCCGGGCTGCGGCCGCAGGGTTCGGGGCGCCACTGATGCGCAGCTGGCTGTTCGCACTGCTGATGCTGGCGCCACTGTGCCGGGCCGGCGAAGCCGAGCCCCTGCGGGTGATGACCGACCTCTGGCCGCCCTTTCGCATGGAAGGCGAGAACGGCCGGTTGCAGGGGCTGGACATCGATCTGCTCGACGAGCTGTCACGCCGCACCGGGCTGCGCTTCGAAGTGGAGCGGGCACCCTGGGCGCGTGGCCTGGCAGCGCTGGAGCAGGGCAAGGCCGATCTGATGACCGGGCTGGCCAGAACGGCGGAGCGCGAGCGCTATATCCAGTACCTGAACGCACCGTACTACGCCTGCTCGCCGCGCTTCTACGCCAGCCCGACGCTGGCCACGCGCCTGGACGACTACGAGAAACTTCGCGGGCTGCGCATCGGCCATGTGCTGGAGTCGGTGTACTTCCAGCCGTTCGACGGCGATCAGAAGCTGAACAAGGTCGGTGTCAGCAACGAGAGCCAGCTGCTGGAGATGCTCGCACGCGGCCGCATCGACGTGCTGGTGGGCACCGACTGCCAGGTCGACTACGCCCTGCTCGCCCCCGAGCTGGCCGGGCGCATCGTCAAGGCGGCCTACCGTCCCGAGGCACGCACCGAACTCTACATCGGCTTTTCCCGCCAGCGCCTGCAACGCCTGCCGCAGCTCTCGGCTGCGCTGGAGAGCCTGCTACGCGAGGGCTGGATCGCGCGAGCCGCGCTGCGTTACCAGCGAGTGGTGGCGCGTCAGTAGCTGGGCCTCAGCCGTGCTCGTGCGGCTCGACGTACAGTTCGTACATCAACGACATGTCCCAATAGGCCGCCTCGATCTTGTGGCCGTCGAGATCGCGCACGAAACAGCCGTAGTAAGGCTCGCCGTAATCCGGGCGCGGGCCTGGCTGGCCTTCGTCGCTGGCGCCGGCTTCCAGGGCGGCCTGGTGAAAGGCGTGCACCGACTCCTTGTTCGGGGCGACGAAGCCGAAATGGCTGCCGTTGCCGAGGGTGGCCGGCTGGCCGTTGATCGGCGTCTGCACCCAGAATTCCGGGTACTCGCGGCCGAACGCCACGGCGCCGGGATGACGCATGATCTCCTTGCAGCCCAGGGTGGCGAGCACCTTGGCGTAGAAGGCACTGGCCTCGTCGAAGCGGTTGGTGCCGATCGACACGTGGGACAGGATGCTGGGGTTGGTTTCGCTCATGGCGCTCTCTCCTTATCTGGCCAAAGCTGCAAGCCTAGTCGGTGTTTTCCTCCGGCGCCGATTGCGTGTCGAGGAGCATGAACAGGCGAAACACCACCACCACTGCCAGCAGCTGGAGAAAGCCGTTGCCGGCCTGCTGCAGCACCCACAGCAGGGTGTCGTCGCGGCTCGGCTGCGTCCACCAGTCCAGTAGCCACAAAGGCACCAGCACGTTGGCCAGGCAGACGAACACCGGCCAGAAGCGCCCCTCGGTCAGCCCGAAGCTGCTTTGCAGGGCGCGCATCGGCGGCTCCTGACGCAGCACCAGGATCACCTCGGCGAAGGCCAGGCGCACCATGATCCAGATACCCGGCACGATGAACAGCGACAGACCCAGCATGATCACCAGCGTGCTCAGGCCGGCGAGCAGGGCGAAGCTCGGCCACAGCTGCAGCGCGGCGGCGAACAGCTGGCCCGCGCTCGCTTCGCGCCCGCTGCTGCGCGCATGCAGGAAGAGAATCAGCGGTGCGGCGTACAACGGGTAGAACAGCACGCCGAGCAATATGCCGTATGCCGGGTTGGCGTCCGCACCGAGCTGGGCGGCGAGCAGAACCTGGCAGATGGCTTCGAGCAGCAGCAGGGGCAGGGTGATGCGGGCGATGGCCGCCAGGTTGTGACTGAAGAAAAACCAGGCGTCGCGCAGGACGGACAGAGGCTTCATCGGCAGGTTACCAAGTGTGGGGGCGAGGGCGCTGGCCGTTCGCCGAGGCAGTCGAATGGGTTCAAGGGTACTCCAGCTGCGCATTGGGCTGCGCCGCGAGCAGGCGCGGCAGGGCGCTGCCCGGTACCTCCAGGGTGAGCCCGGGCGGGCCGGGCGAGTACAGCAGAAAGTCGCAGCCCAGCACCTGGCGGTCGATCACCAGGGTGATGCTGGGGTCATGGCCGAAGGGGCAGGCGCACATCGGCACGCAGCCGGTGTGCTCGCTCAGCTCCGCGTCGCTGGCAACACGTGGCCGGCTGCCGAGCAGGTGCTTGAGCCTGGTCCAGTCGGCGCGGGCACCTTCGAGGCTGACCAGCATGGCGTAGCGCTGCGCCGCGATGCGCAGGAACAGGCTCTTGCTCTCCACGCCGCGCAGGCCGAAGCGCTGGCGTACGGCGTGGGCGGTTGGGTAGTCCAGCACCGGTTCGTGTTCGACCAGGCGGTGGTCGATATTCAGGCTCTGGAGCAGGTCGAGGTTGCGCTGGCAGAGGCGTTCGAGAGGCGTCATGGCGGCTAGGATAGGGGCTGCGCCACGCCCGGGCCAGCCCCGGACGCAGGATGCGGCCGGCTCTGGCATACTGGCGCCTTCGTCGCCCCCGAGGACTCCCGGTGAAGAAGATCGCCGTATTCGCCGATGTGCAGAACCTCTACTACACGGTGCGCCAGGTCCATGGCTGCCATTTCGACTACAGCGTGCTGTGGGCCGAGGTCAGTCGCCGTGGCGTGATTGCCGAGGCCTACGCCTACGCCATTGATCGTGGCGACGCCAAGCAGCAGCAGTTCCAGCAGATCCTGCGCAAGCTGGGCTTCACCGTGAAGCTCAAGCCCTACATCCAGCGCGCCGACGGCTCGGCCAAGGGCGACTGGGACGTGGGCATCACCATCGACGTGCTCGACGCGCTCGAGCGGGTCGACGAGATCGTTCTGGCCTCCGGGGATGGCGACTTCGATCTGCTGCTCGAACGCGTGCGCAGCCGGGGCGTAGAGGCCATCGCGTTCGGCGTACCGGGGCTGACGGCGCAGTCGCTGATCCGTGCCGCCAGCCTGTACGTGCCCATCGAGGGTGAACTTTTGCTCCGTAATCATTGAGGCGTACGTGGAATCCATTGCAGTAATCGATTTCGAAACCACTGGCGTGTCGCCGAGCCAGGCGCGCGCTACCGAGATCGGCGTGGCGATCATCGAGGACGGGCGCATCGTCGACCGTTACCAGAGCCTGATGAACAGCGGCGCCTGGGTGCCGCCATTCATCGAGCAGCTGACCGGCATCAGCAACGCCATGCTGCGCAAGGCGCCACCGTCGGAGCAGGTGATGAACGAGGTGGCCGACTTCATCGGCGAGCGGCCGCTGCTGGCGCACAACGCGTCCTTCGACCAGAAGTTCTGGGACGCCGAACTGGCGCGCGTGCGCCGGCGTCGTTCGCAGCCCTTCGCCTGTTCGCTGCTGCTCTCGCGCAGGCTGCTGCCGGAGGCGCCGAGTCACAAGCTGGGCAACCTCAACGCCTGGGCCGGCCTGCCGGATACCGGCCGTGCCCACCGCGCCCTGGCCGACGCCGAGATGGCGGCGAACCTCACCCTGCATCTGTTCGGCCTGCTGCGCGAGCGTCATGGCCGGTACCAGGCCGACCATGCCTTTCTCTGCCAGCTGCAGAGTCTCTCGGCCGCCAAGGTGCGGGCGCTGCTGGCCACGGCTTAGCCGTCGTAGCCCGGATGCAATCCGGGGCCGCTATTCCCGGATTGCATCCGGGCTACAGAGCGGTGCTTTACGGGCACGAACGGGTAAACTACGCGCCAGTTTCCTACTTCCTGCGGTTAGCCTCCATGACCTTCGCCTCCCTCGGTTTGATCGAACCGCTGCTGCGCACCCTCGCCGAACTCGACTACCAGACCCCGACCCCGGTACAGAGCCAGGCCATCCCCGCCGTGCTCAAGGGCCGCGACCTGATGGCCGCGGCGCAGACCGGCACCGGCAAGACCGCCGGTTTCGCCCTGCCGCTGCTGCAGCGCCTGACCCTGGAAGGTCCGCAGGTGGCCAGCAACGCGGTGCGTGCGCTGGTGCTGGTGCCGACCCGCGAGCTGGCCGAACAGGTGCTGCAGAGCTTCCAGGCCTACGGCCAGCACCTGCCGCTGAGCAGCTACGCGGTGTACGGCGGCGTCAGCATCAACCCGCAGATGATGAAGCTGCGCAAGGGCGTCGACGTGCTGGTGGCCACGCCGGGCCGTCTGCTCGACCTGTACCGGCAGAACGCGGTGAAGTTCGCCCAGCTGCAGACCCTGGTGCTGGACGAGGCCGACCGCATGCTCGATCTGGGCTTCGCCCGTGAGCTGGACGAGCTGTTCAGCGCGCTGCCGAAAAGGCGCCAGACCCTGCTGTTCTCCGCCACCTTCTCCGACGTGATTCGGCAGATGGCCGGCGAGCTGCTGCGCGATCCCGTGTCGGTGGAGGTCAGCCCGCGCAACGCGGCGGCCAAGAGCGTCAAGCAGTGGCTGATCCCGGTGGACAAGAAGCGCAAGAGCGAGCTGTTTCTGCACCTGTTGCAGGAAAAGCGCTGGGGCCAGGTGCTGGTGTTCGCCAAGACCCGCAAGGGCGTCGATCAGCTCGAGCAGGAGCTGCTGGCCATGGGCGTGTCTGCCGACTCGATCCACGGCGACAAGCCGCAGCCGAGCCGCCTGCGCGCGCTGGAGCGCTTCAAGGCCGGCGAGGTGCAGATCCTGGTGGCCACCGATGTGGCTGCGCGCGGGCTGGATATCGATGATCTGCCGCTGGTGGTCAACCTCGACCTGCCGATCAACGCCGAAGACTACGTGCACCGCATCGGCCGTACCGGCCGTGCCGGCAGCACCGGTGAGGCAGTCTCGCTGGTGTGCGCCGACGAGGTGGAACTGCTGGCTGCCATCGAGCGGCTGATCCGCCAGGTGCTGCCGCGCCGCGAGGAACCGGACTTCATCCCCGATCACCGGGTGCCGCAGACCACCATCGACGGCCAGGTGCTGAAAAAACCGAAGAAGCCCAAGCAGAAGCTGATCCCCGGCGCCGCCAAGCCTGCCGGCAAGGGCAATATCCACCTCGGTCGCTGGTTCGAGGAAGAGGATGCCAAGCCGAAAGCCAAGGCGGTGCGCAAGGTGCCGAGTTTCGGCAGCAAGCCCAAGGGCGGCAAGAAGTAGGTGGAATCTCCGTTGGCGGGTTGCACCCGCCCTACGGCACGCCGCAGCCGTCTCGTAGGGCGGGGGCACCCCGCCATTGCTCTCAACTATTCTGCGCGATTCGCCACAGCACGCCGCTAGGATCGAACACCATGAACTCGCGCATGCCCCAGGGCTGATCCTGCGGCGCGATCAGTCGCGTGCCGAACCGCTCATCCAGACGGGCTGCCTGAATCTGCTGCCACCACGCATCGACTTCTTCCACCAGCAGGTGCATGACGAAGTTCTCCGCCTGTTCCTTCACGTAGAAGTTTTGCAGCAGAAAGGCGCAGTGATCACCATGGCTGAAATAGGCCATCTGTTCGTCCGACCAACCGCGCTTAAAGCCCATGGCCTGGTAGAAATCCATACTCAGGGCGAAGTCCCGTGCCGGGACGAAGGTTTTCAGTTCAACGCTGCGCAGCATGTAAATTCCTTTTTCGTCAGAGCCCGGATGCAATCCGGAAGCACCTGGCCCCGGATTGCATCCGGGCTACGGCGTTTTTATCGAGCCGGTTGCGCCAGTGCCGCCACGGCTGCAGCGGTCATGTCGTAGATTACCAGACACACATGCTCCACCGGCTGGCCGGCCAGCGGCAGCAGGGTGACGTTCTGGTACATGAAATCGGCCTGGCCGGTGATCGGCTGGTAGCTCTTGAAACGCATCAGGTAGGGGCGCTGCTGCCACAGGCTGAAGGCGCGGGTGCCCAGCTGCACCACGCTTTCCACCTTGCGCTCAAGCCAGGGACGGTCGATGTCCGGGAACAGCTCGAACAGCGAGCGCCCCTGCACCTGATCCGGCCCCAGCCCGGAGTGGTTCTCCATGAAGGCGTTCCACACCTCGACGCGGTACTGGCGGTCGAGCACCAGCACGCCGACGTCGATGCACTGCACGATGTCGAGCAGCCAGTGAACCTCCTTGATATCGATCTGCGCGGGCATCGCCTCACTCCATCAGGTAGCCGATCTTCGCCGTCAGGCGGGCGATCGAGTCTTCGGTGAACAACAGCAGCAGGTCGAAATGAATGGCGTGGCCCTCCAGGCTGTAGCTGATCTCCACGGCCAGGGTCTTGCGCCAGCGCTGGCGGTTGACCTGAATCAGTTGGTCGAGGCTGGCATGCTGGCCGAGCAGTTGCGGGTGGCCCTGGGAGAAACGCAGGTCGAGCTGCTCGGCGACGCCGGCCAGGCAGGCGCCGATCAGGATGCTGGCCAGGTCCAGCAGCATCTCCGAGGTCTGCGTCTCGTTCTTCGGCTGCCAGCCGAGCAGACGCGCCATGTCGTTCATTTCCGAGTCATGGAACAACAGCAGCGCCTCGCCGGCGATGGCTTCGCCGATGAAGCCCTGGCAGATGGCGCTGAAGCGCTCGCCGCGCTGGGCGTCGAGCAGGGTCATGTGCAGCTCGCTGACCTCGAAGAGATTCACCTGCGGCACGGGGAGCTGCACGAATACCCCCAGCACCTTGGCCAGCAGGGCGGCGGCGCGGCCCATGGCGACGTTGCTTACCTCGCGCAGGGCGTCGCGGAAGCTGACCTTCAGCTCCGACAGGGCCGCGGCCTGGGCCTGCGCCAGGGGCGTGGCCTGGGGGTTGAACAGGCCCAGTTCGATCAGCGTCTGGCGCAGGATGGCGGGGTCAGCGGGTTTCCTGATAAAGGCCAGGGCGCCCAGCTCGCGCACGCGGCGCACGGCTTCGTCCTGCACGTCGCCGGACACCACGATGACCTGGCTCTGCAGCCCCTCGGCCCGCAGCGCGGCCAGGGTCTGGTAGCCGTCGAGCACCGGCATGGTCAGGTCCAGCAGCATGATCTGGCCCTGGCCCTGGCGAACCAGTGCCAGCGCCTCCTCGCCATTGGCTGCCTGGCTCAGGGTCACCGGCCATTCTGGCGGCAGCGCGCGAATCAGTTGCTTGCGCGCCATGTTGGAGTCGTCGCAGACCAGCAGCGGGATCACGGCGGGGAATTACCTGTGTGGGTGAGCGCTGAAACTGAGCATAGACGCAGCCCGGGGCAAGGGCACAGCGGTTTTCCGGTGTAGGGCGGCGTGTCGCCGGACTATGAAGCGCCGTGATCGCCTGGCAGGAGCCCGCTTGCGGGCGATCGAGGCGGCATGAGGCGGATCGCCCGCAGCGGTCCTACGCCAGGTGCTGCAGCCAGCGCAGAACGCCCTGCGCCGCCACCTGCCCGCTGGCGAAGCAGGCGGTGAGCAGGTAGCCGCCGGTGGGCGCTTCCCAGTCGAGCATCTCGCCGGCGCAGAACACCCCGGGCAGGGCCTTGAGCATCAGGCCGTCATCCACAGCCTCGAAGGGCACGCCGCCGGCGCTGCTGATCGCCTCGTCCAGCGGGCGGGTGCGCAGCAGGGTGATGGGCAGCGCCTTGATCCATGGAGCAAGCGCGGCCGGATCAGTGAAGGCCTCGGCGGGGGCGAGCTCGCGCAGCAGGGCGGCTTTCACGCCGTTGAGGCCGGCCTGGCGATGCAGGTGCTTGGCCATGGAATGCTTGCCGCGTGGCCTGGCCAGCGCCTGCTGCAGTTTGGCCAGGGGCATCTGTGGCAGCAGGTCGAGGTGGATCAGGGCCTGGCCGTCGGCCTCGATGGCGCGGCGGATATCGGCGGAAAAGGCGTACACCAGGCTGCCTTCGATGCCGCCTGCGGTCAGCACGAATTCACCGACGCGAGCGGCCTGGCCGGGCAGGCTCAAGGCGACGTTCTTCAGCGGCGCCCCGGCGAATTTCTCCCTGAGATATTCACTCCAGCCAGCCACTTCGAAGCCGCAGTTGCTCGGCTTCAGCGCTGCCACCTCGATGCCGCGCGCCTGCAAAAGCGGCACCCAGGCGCCGTCGGAGCCCAGTCGTGCCCAGCTGCCGCCGCCCAATGCCAGCAGGCAGGCATCGGCGGCCAGTGCGCGTTCACCGTCCGTGCCGCCGATACGCAGGCTGCCGTCATCGTTCCAGCCCAGCCAGCGGCTGCGGGTATGGATGGTCACGCCCAGCTCGCGCAGGCGGCGCAGCCAGGCGCGCAGCAGCGGCGCAGCCTTCATGTCGGTGGGGAACACGCGGCCGGAGGTGCCGACGAAGGTGTCGATGCCCAGGCCATGAATCCAGGCGCGCAGGGCGTCGGCATCGAACTCGCGCAACAGCGCCGCGACCTCGGCCTGGCGTTCGCCGTAGCGGCCGATAAAGGCGTCCTTGGGCTCGGAATGGGTGATGTTCATGCCGCCGACGCCGGCCAGCAGGAACTTGCGCCCCACCGAGGGCATGGCGTCGAACAGCTCCACGCGCACGCCACCCTGCGCCAGCACCTCGGCAGCCATCAGCCCGGCAGGGCCGCCGCCGATGATGGCGACGTGATAAGCATTGGGCTGAGCGGCAGTAGTCATGGTGATGAGCAGACAGGAGAAAGGCTGCGCATTCTACCCGAGTGCTCCCCGGCCTTGTCATTTGCCCGGGGTTGGGGCAGGTTCAGCTCGAACCTTTTCGGCTGGAGCCCCTTATGTCCCAGATCTGCCCCGACATCGATCCCGATGGCCTGCTCGAATATTCGGTGGTTTACACCGACCGCTCGCTGAACCATATGTCGCAGTCGTTCCAGGGCGTGATGCGCGATATTTCCGCCACCCTGAAACAGGTCTACAACGCCCATGCCGTGGCGGTGGTGCCGGGCAGCGGCACCTATGGCATGGAAGCGGTGGCGCGCCAGCTGGCGACCGGGCAGAAGTGCCTGGTGCTGCGCAACGGCTGGTTCAGCTACCGCTGGACACAGATCTTCGACATGGGCCGCATTCCCGCCGAGGCCCATGTGCTCAAGGCGCGCCCGGTCGCCGACGGCCATCAGGCCGCCTTCGCGCCGGCGCCGCTGGACGAGGTGCTGGCCAGCATCGCCGAGCAGAAACCGCAGGTGGTATTCGCCCCGCACGTGGAAACCTCCTCGGGCATGATCCTGCCGGACGACTACCTGCGCGCGGTGAGCGATGCGGTGCATGCGGTCGGTGGCCTGTTCGTGCTCGACTGCATCGCTTCCGGTACCCTCTGGGTGGACATGCAGGCCTGTGGCATCGACGTGCTGATCAGCGCGCCACAGAAGGGCTGGAGCGCCTCGCCCTGCTGCGCCCTGGTGATGCTCAGCGAAGCGGCGCAGGCGCGTGTCGAGGCGACCCAGAGCACCAGCTTCGCCTGCGACCTGAAGAAGTGGCTGCAGATCATGCAGGCCTACGAGCAGGGCGGCCACGCCTACCACGCCACCATGCCCAGCGATGCCCTGGCGCGTTTCCGCGACGCCATGTTCGAGGCCAAGGCCATAGGTTTTGCCAAGGTGCGCCAGCAACAGCAGGAACTGGGTGACCGGGTGCGCGCCCTGCTGGCCGCGCGCGGCTTCAAAAGCGTTGCCGCCAAGGGCTTCGAGGCACCGGGTGTGGTCGTCTGCTACACCGACGATGCGCAGATCAAGACCGGCGCCAAGTTCGCCGCCGTCGGCCTGCAGATTGCCGCCGGCGTGCCGCTGCAGTGCGACGAGCCGACGGACTTCCAGACCTTCCGCCTCGGCCTGTTCGGGCTGGACAAGCTGGGCAACGTCGAGCGCACGGTGAAGACGCTGGAGCAGGCGTTGGACAAGGTGCAGGCCGGCTGATCCTCAGCGCAACCCTCGCGCCGCCCACACCCTTGCGGCGCTGTGATGCAGGATGCCGTGGCGGCGGGCGAGGGCGGCGTGATCCTTCGAGTAACCGCCGCCGATCACTCCGAGTACGGGAATGTCGCGGCCCAGGCAGTGATGCAGCACGGCTTCGTCGCGGGCGGCCAGGCCGGCGTCGGTGAGTTGCAGATAGCCCAGGGCGTCGTCCTTGTGCACGTCGACGCCGGCGTCGTAGAGCACCAGGTCCGGCTGGTAGATCGGCAGCAGGTAGTTCAGCGTGTCATCCACCACCTTCAGGTAATCGGCGTCGCCCATGCCGCGCGGCAGGGGAATGTCCCAGTCGCTTTCGGCCTTGCGCGCCGGGAAGTTCTGCTCGCAGTGCAGCGACACGGTGACGGCGTCCGGTTCGTCTTCCAGCAGCCGCGCGGTGCCGTCGCCCTGGTGCACGTCGCAGTCGAAGATCAGCACGCGATGCACGCGGCCGGCTTCGAGCAGGTAGCGGGCGATCACCGCCAGGTCGTTGAAGATGCAGAAGCCGGAGGGAAAATCGTAGTGCGCATGGTGCGTGCCGCCGGCCAGGTGGCAGGCCAGACCGTGGCGCAGGGCCAGTTCGGCAGTCAGCAGCGAGCCGCCCACGGCGCGCACCGTGCGCCGCGCCAGCGCCTCGCTCCAGGGCAGGCCGAGGCGGCGCTGGTCCTCGTATGACAGCTCGCCCGCCATGTAGCGGGCGATGTAATCGGGGCAGTGGGCCAGGGCGAGAATCTCCGCCGGGCACAGCTCCGGGCGTTGCAGCTCGGCATCGCTGGTCAGGCCGCTGTCCACCAGGTGATCGCGCAGCAGGCGGAATTTCTCCATGGGGAAACGATGCCCGGCCGGGAAGGGCGGGCTGTAATCCTCGTGGTAGACCAGCGGTAGCGGCATACAATGACGACTCAAGCGAATTGACGGCTTATGGTCGCAGCCAATCGAGACAACTGCCATGCCCCTGATCGAAACCTCCACCGAGCGGCTGCTGCTGCGCGCCTGGCGCGACACTGATCTGCCGGCGCTGGCCGCGCTGAATGCCGATACCGAGGTGATGCGCCATTTCCCCGCGCCACTGGACGCCGAACAGAGTGCGCGCCTGCTGGCGCGCTTGCGGGCGCATCATGAGCAATATGGTTTCACCTTCTGGGCACTGCAGCGGCGCGACAGCGGCGAGCTGATCGGTTTCACCGGCCTGGCGCAGGTCGGCTTCGAGGCGCCTTTCGTGCCGGCCGTGGAAATCGGCTGGCGTCTGGCGCGGGCGCACTGGCGCCAGGGCTATGCCGGCGAGGCAGCGCGCGCCGCGCTGGCCGTGGCCTTCGAGCAGCTTGGGCTGGACGAGGTGGTGAGCTTTACCGTGCCGGCCAATCTGCCGTCGCAGGCGGTGATGCGCAGCATCGGCATGCAGCGTGACCCGGCCGGCGATTTTCTCCACCCGCGTGTACCGGACGGTCATCCGCTGCAACTGCATGTGCTCCATCGCATCCGCCGCGAGCAGTGGGAGGCCGGACGATGAAGGATGTGCTCGCCTATCACCAGCTCAGCAAGCACGCGCCGGAACGCTTCGCGCCGGGGCCGGGGCAGCTGGACTGGGCGACCCAGCCGGCGCCGTTTCGCCGCTACGCGGGGGCGCGGCTGATCGAGCTGTACCACCGCCCGCTGGAAGAGGGGCCGGGCTACGACACGGCATTTGCCGGGCCGCAGACACCGCCTGCGCCGCTGGATCGCGCCAGTATCTCGCAACTGCTGTACGACAGCCTGGCCATTTCCGCCTGGAAGGAAGCCGGCGGCAATCGCTGGGCGCTGCGGGTCAATCCGTCATCCGGCAACCTGCACCCGACCGAGGCCTATCTGCTGTTGCCGCCGGGTGCCGTGGATGAGCTCGCTGTGCTGGCCCACTATGCCCCGGATGTCCATGGGCTGGAGGTCCGCAGCGAACTGCCCGCGCCGCTTGGCCGGCAGTTGGCGAGCAGTCTGCCGCCCGGTGGTTTTCTCCTGGGGTTGAGCAGCATCGCCTGGCGCGAGGCCTGGAAGTACGGCGAGCGCGCCTACCGTTACTGCCAGCACGACCTGGGGCACGCCCTGGCGGCGTTGGCCATCGGCGCCAGTGTGCAGGGCTGGCAGGTGCGCATGCTGCACGGTGTGGCCGAAGCGCGTCTGGACGGCCTGCTGGGGCTGGACGATGAGGGCTTTCACGAAGCCGAACACGCCGACTGCCTGCTATGGATCGGCCCGGCGCAAACGATGGAGTTCGCGCTGCCCGAAGCCCTGCTTAACGGGTTGGCGCAGCTCGAGCGGGTCGGGGCGCCCAATCGTCTGTCGCGCGAGTATCGCCACTGGCCGGAGCTGCAGCGGGTGCATGGGCTGTGCCGCGCGCCGGCACGTCCTCGCGCCGTCTGGAACCTGGATGCGGCCGACGCACGGGTCGACAATCCCGGCCTGCCACTGCGGCCGATCCTGCATCGCCGACGCAGTGCGCAGGCCATGGACGGCCGCAGCGGCATTCATGCGTCACTGCTGCTGGCCTGGCTGCGCCGGCTGCTGCCGCAGCAATCCCCGGTGCCCTTCGCCGTGAGCGGTGAGCCGAGCGAGATCGACCTGCTGCTGTTCGTCCACCGCGTGCAGGGCCTGGAGCCGGGGCTGTACTGGCTGGATCGCACAGGCAGCGGGGTGCAGCCACTGCGCGAGGATTACCAATGGCTGCGGGTGGATGACGAGCTGCCGCTGTACCGTCTGCTCGAAGGCGACGCTCGTGGTCTGGCGGGCTTTCTCAGTTGCGGCCAGGACATCGCCGCCGATGGCTGCGTGGCCTTGGCCATGCTGGCGCGGGTGGAGCGCGCCCTGGCGGGTGGCGCCTGGCGCTATCCCAGGCTCTACTGGGAGTGTGGCCAGATCGGTCAGTTGCTCTATCTGGAAGCCGAAGCGGCAGGGCTTTCCGGTACGGGCATCGGTTGCTACTTCGACGACGCCTTGCGCGAGTTGCTCGGCGATGCCGACAGCGGGCTGCAAAGTCTTTACCATTTCACCCTTGGCCGCGCCGTTTGGGATGAACGCCTGACGTCGCTGCCGGCCTATTCCCAACCGCGATTACCAGCCCCTGCACAAGGAGAGACTCCATGACCCAGGTTCTCGATGATCTGGTGGCGCTGCTCAGCCTGGAGCAGATCGAGGAAAACCTGTTCCGTGGCCGCAGCCAGGATCTCGGTTTTCGCCAGCTGTTCGGCGGCCAGGTGCTTGGCCAGTGCATCTCCGCCGCCAGCCAGACGGTCGAGGAGGCGCGCCATGTGCACTCCATGCACGGCTACTTCCTGCGCCCGGGCGATGCCAGCCTGCCAGTGGTCTATCAGGTCGAGCGCACCCGCGATGGCGGCAGCTTCAGCACCCGCCGCGTGGTCGCGGTGCAGAAGGGCAAGCCGATCTTCTTCTGCAGTGCCTCGTTTCAGTACGACGAGGAAGGCTTTCACCATCAGAGCGAGATGCCGGATGTCCCCGGCCCCGAGAACCTGAAATCGGAAACCGAGCTGGCGCGCATGGTGGCGCCGATGATTCCCGAGCGCATGCGCGAGCGTGCGATCAGCGACAAGCCCATCGAGATCCGCCCGGTCACCCTGATCAACCCGTTCGCCCCGCAACCTTGCGAGCCGGTCAAGTACGTGTGGTTCCGCGCCGCCGGCGAGCTGCCGGACGACCCGCAGCTGCACAAGTACCTGCTGGCCTACGCCAGCGACTTCAACCTGCTGACCACCTCGATGCAGCCGCACGGCGTGTCGGTGTTCCAGAAGTTCATGCAGGTGGCCAGCCTCGACCACTCGCTGTGGTTCCACCGCAACCTGCGCATGGACGACTGGCTGCTGTACGCCATGGACAGCCCCTGGGCCGGCAATGCCCGGGGTTTCTCCCGTGCCAGCATCTATAACCGCCAGGGCGAGCTGGTGGCCTCCGCCGCCCAGGAGGGCCTGACCCGCGTGCGTGAGGACTGGAAGTGAGAACACTGCGCGAGGCACGCCACTGGGTGTTCGACATGGACGGCACCCTGACTCTGGCGGTGCATGATTTCCCCGCAATCAAGCGGGCGCTGGGCATTCCTGAAGAAGACGACATCCTCCATCACCTGGCGGCGCTGCCCGCGGAGGAGGCCGCGGCCAAGCATGCCTGGCTGCTGGAGCACGAGCGCGAACTGGCCGTGGCCTCACGCCCGGCGCCGGGCGCCATCGACCTGGTGCGCGCCCTGTGCGAGCGTGGTTGCCAGCTCGGCATCCTCACCCGCAATGCCCATGCCCTGGCCCTGCTGACCCTGCAGGCCATCGGCCTGGATGACTGCTTCGCCAGGGCGGATATCCTTGGCCGCGACGAGGCGCCGCCCAAGCCGCATCCTGGCGGGCTGCTGCATCTGGCCGAGCGCTGGGCGGTCAAGCCGCAGGAGCTGGTGATGGTCGGCGACTACCGCTTTGACCTGGAATGCGCCCAGGCTGCGGGCGCGCGCAGCGTGCTGGTCAACCTGCCGGACAACCCCTGGCCGGAGCTGACCGAGCTGCATGCGCAGGATTGCGCGCAGCTGCTGGCCGAACTGAGCTGAGCAGCGCCAATGGTCTCCGGATGTCATCGGCTACGGGGTGCTGGAAGCCAGTAGCAAAAAAACGCCCCCGCCAAGACGGCGGGGGCGGCGCGTGGAGTTGGGTCGTCCTTGACGCGGGATACGCGCAATCTATTGCCGGGCTGAGCCCCGTGGTTTCAGTTGCTGACAGCGTGCTGCGGGCTTGCCAGTGAGATGCTGTCCATGCCCCGAGCCTGGGCGAGGATGGGCTGCCAGTCGCTGCGCCACTGCGTCAGTGCCGCGCCATCGCCGCGAAATACCAGGTCGAGGAAAGCCAGGCTCAGGTCGGCCGTGGCTGCCTTGGTCTTGGCGTTGAGCGAGGGGCCGCCGGTGAACGAGCGATCGGTGAAGATGCTGTGGGAGCCATCGCGAAACACCGCCAGCAGCTTGGTCGGGTTGGCCACGGCGTCGTAGATCGCCAGGCGATCGTCCGCGCCTGAGCGGTAGCCGGGAATCTGGATCACGTCATCGGTGGCGGTCACATGCAGGGTCGGTACCGAGACCTGGCCGAGCACCGCCGCCAGGTTGTTTTCGCCATAGAACGGCGGCGCGGAAATGATCACCGCAGCGGCAAAGCGAGGGTCGCGGTAGCTGATGACCTGACCGTCCCTGACCACCTGCGCCCCTATGGAGAGCAAAGCGGTATTGGCGCCGTAGGAGTGCCCGGCCACCACGATGCGGTACGGGTCGATCGCAGCGCCCATGTGCCCTGTCGCATCGGAGAGCATCTGGTCGAGGGCGAAGCTCACATCGCTGGCGCGGGCCATCGCCTCGCTTTCCTGGGCGGCATCGTGCAGGCGCTCCACCACGCCGAACGGGTTGCCGCGCCACAGCGCAGAATCACTGCCAACATGCTGCACGTGCAGGCTGGCGACGCCATGGCTCGACCAGTGCTTGCCGAGGTAGCTGTAGCCTCGGCGTGAGCCGCCGATGCCATGGGAGAACACCACCAGCGGCACGCTGGCACCTGGCTCTACGTTGGCCGGCCAGTAAAGGCGTACCGGAACCGCGCGCGAGCGGGTCTGATCGAGCCAGTCGAATTCGCTGATTTCGTAGGCCGGCTCTTCTGTTTCGGTTGCGCTGGCCGCGGCCGTATTCGACACGGCCAGCATGGCCAGCAGTGCGCTCGCCAGCATCTTCCAGCCCCTGTGCTGTGGCTGTGCGGCGAGGTCGGCAAGCGCGTCGCTACTGGCTTGGTACTTCAGAGTCGAGTTCATCGTGGTGCGGGTTCCCTGACGGCTGTTCAGACTATGTAAAGAGTTGGTAGGGCTTGGTGGGCTGCAGAGGTGCGGTGGGAAAGGACAGGCCGGTGAGGCGTTCGGATTCGTTCCACAAGCGTCTGGCCATGCCCTGATCCATGGCCTGCAAAGGCGTTCTGGCGAGCACGGGGTAACCGCGGGTTTCGCTCAGCCTGTTCGGACCGTAGTAGGCACCGCCCTGAGCTTGCGAGGCGGTAGCGGCGAACAGCGTCGGCAGTGCGCCCTGGGCGGCCGGCTGGAACAGGAACCAGAGAAAACGTCGGGCACTACCGGTCGCGCTCCACTTGCCGGCGCCATTGGGCAGCAGTTCGGTGCGGGAAATACCCGGATGCGCCGCGATGCTGCGGATACCCCAGCCCGCGGTATTGCTGCGGCGCTGCAACTCCAGGGCGAACATCAGGCAGGCCAGTTTGGATTGGCTGTAGGCGACCATCGGCTTGTAGCCGCGGGTGGATTGCAGGTCGCTCAGGTCGATGGCGCCTTGCCTGGCAGCGATGCTCGAGAGGCTGACGACGCGCGGCTGGTCGCCCTTGCGCAGCAGCGGCAACAGTTGTGCGGTCAGGGCGAAGTGACCGAGGTGGTTGGTACCGAACTGCAGTTCGAAGCCGTCGGCCGTCTCCTGGCGCCGCGGCGGCGTCATCACCCCGGCGTTGTTGATCAGCAGATCGATGTGGCCGTCGGAGTCGCCAAGGCGTTTGGCGAAGGCGGCGATGGAGGCGAGACTGGCCAGGTCCAGCTGCTCGAAGCAGACGTCGCTACCCGGAGAGAGTTGATGGATCTGCTCGACGGCCGCCGCACCGCGCGAAGGGTTGCGGCCGGCGAGTATCACCCGCGCTCCCGCCTTGGCGAGGGCCTTTGCGTCTTCGAAACCGAGACCGCCGGTGCCGGTGACGACGGCGGTGCGACCCTGCAGCGAAGGGATGTCGGAGGTTGTCCAGTTGGCCATGGTCGTTGCCTTGCCTCAGAATGGGGCGTTAATCTGAGTGCATTAATAATTGCACTGGGTGCAAACATTAGTGCACTGAGTGCAATTATCGCAATAGGCTACTGGAATGTCCGAATCTCTCCCTCCCGAGGACAATGCACCTGCCGAAGGCCTGCGAGAGCGCAAGCGCCGGGCCACTCGGCAGCGTATCGCCGAAGTCGGGCTGCAGTTGTTTCTCACAAATGGTTACGAAAGCACCACGCTCGACGCGATCGCGGCCGAGGCTGGCATCTCGCGGCGTACCTTCTTTTCCTATTTCAAGTCGAAGGATGACGTCATCCTGTCTTGGCAGGAGGCCGGCTGGGCCAGCATCCATCGCGAGCTGTTGCAGGCATCGCCGGATAGCGCGCCGCTGGACGCCGTGCGCGATGTGCTGGTCAGCCATATCTCGCGCTACACCACCGAGCAGATGGCAGCCATCGACCGTCTGATGCGCTCCAGCGAGTCGCTGCTGGCGCGCAAGCAGGCGTATTACGCCGAGCAGGAGAAGCAGCTGTTCGCCACGCTCTGCGAGGTGTGGCGCCAACCTGAACGGCGCATGATCCTGCGTGTGGTGGCCATGGCGTCTCTGGGCGCCATGCGCCTGGCGATCCAGGCCTGGCAGGAGCAGACCGGGAAACCCAGGCCGGTGGCCAGTTTCCTCGAGCAAGCGTTCGAGACGCTCAAATCCGAACTCTGACTGCACTGGCAAGCGCACGCCGGGCCGAATAAAAAAGGTTCTCGTGGGGAGATACGCTTGATACCGGACTGCTAATAAAGTATTAGCTGTCGATGATCTGGCACTCTCCATTAGCGCGCCGCCTGGCCTGACGGGTTTCGCCCCTTACGGGCGAGTCACTTTCTCTTGCTTGCCCAAGAGAAAGTAACCAAAGAGAAGGGCACCCCACCATCCGGCCCCGGCTGTGCCGGGGTTCCCTCGCTCCATCACCGTTACAGGGGCACGCCGTGAAGGGCCATCCCTGGCCCATCACGGCTCTCGCGGCATCCATGCCGCTCAACCCCTTCCACGGCGATTCCACTCGGCCTCCTGAAGGGGATTTGGGCGTCGTCTGTGAGATCGCGCTTCAAGAGCAAAAACCAAACGCTACCGACTTTGATCTTCCGGAGATTTTGCAAGCTCGCGCCCCGGTCCCGTCAGGAGGCCGAGTGGAGGTGTCGCGTAGGGGGATGAGCCGCATGGATGCGGCGAAATACCGATGGCGGCCCCGCTTAAAGGGCCAGGGATGGCCCTTGTAAGCCGGCCCCCGGAGCGGCGCCGGAGCGAGGGAAGTTTCGCGTAGCGAAACCCGGATGTCGGGGTGCCCTTCTTTGGCACACCTTTCTTGGGCAAGCAAAGAAACGTAGCGAAGCGCAGTAACAGCCGCAGGTTGGCCCGAAGGGTGAGCGCAGCGAATCAAGGTGTGGCGCCCGTAGGGGGCGCAACCCAAACGCTCAGCACACGCGGTAACGGATAGTGCTAAGCCAGTGAGCAAGACGCACACAAACTTACCAGTCCGGCATCAATCCGCACTTTCCCCAAACAGTACGAATAACCAAAAAAACGCCCCCGCAAAGACGGCGGGGGCGGCGCGTGGGGTAAGGTCGTCCTTGAAGCGGGTTACGCGCAGTCAACCTTGTGGGGCGTTGCCCCTCGTATCGCTCCAGCCCCCACCCAGGGCCTTGTACAGTTCCACTTCGCTGCTGAGCTGGGCCAGGCGGTCGGCGATCAGTTGCTGGCGCACGCTGAACAGCTGGCGTTGGGCGTCGAGCAGGGTCAGGTAGCTGTCCACGCCGGTGCGGTAACGGCGCTCGGCCAGTTCGTAGTAGGTTTCGGTGGTTTCCAGCAGGGCGCGCTGGGCGTCCAGTTGCTGACGGTAGGTGGTGCGCGCGGCAAGGCGGTCGGCGACTTCCTGGAAGGCCACCTGGATGGCTTTCTCGTACTCGGCGACGCGGATATCGCTCTGCAGCTCGGCATAGTCGAGGTTGGCGCGCAGGCGACCGGCGTTGAAGATCGGCAGGCTGATCTGCGGCTGGAACAGCCAGGTGCCCGAGCCGCCGTCGAACAGGCCGGACAACTGGCTGCTGGCGGTGCCGGCATTGGCGGTCAGGCTGATGCTGGGGAAGAACGCCGCGCGCGCCGCGCCGATATTGGCGTTGGCGGCCTTGAGCTGGTACTCGGCCTGCAGCAGGTCAGGGCGACGCTGCAGCAGGTCGGCGGGCAGACCGGCCGGTACCTGCTCCAGCAGTTCGGCGTTCAATGCCAGGCCCTGTGGCAGGTCGGCGGGCAGGCTGGTGCCAAGCAGTTGGGTCAGGGCGTTGCGATCCTGAGCGACCTGGCGCTGGTACTGCGCCAGGCTGACGCGGGCGCTGTCCACGGAGCTGCGTGCCTGGCTCAGGGCCAGGGCATCGGCGACACCGACGTCGAAGCTGCGCTGGGTCAGCTGGTAACTTTCCTCGAAGGTCTTTAGGGTGTCCTGGGTCAGTTGCAGCAGCGCCTGATCCGCCTGCCATTGCAGGTAGGCGTTGGCGACGCTGGCGACCAGGCTGATCTGCGTGCTGCGCTGGGCCTGTTCGGTGGCCAGGTACTGCTGCAGAGCCTGCTCACTGAGGCTGCGGATACGACCGAAGAAGTCCAGCTCCCAGGCGTTGACGCCCAGGGTGGCGCTGTACTGACCGCTGGTGCGCGCTTCGCCGGTCTGGCTCAGATCGGCCGGCAGGCGCTGGCGAGTGCCGGCGCCGTCGGCGGAAACCGAAGGCAGCAGGTCGGCGCGCTGGATGCGGTACAGCGCGCGGTAGGCCTCGACGTTCAGCGCAGCGACACGCAGGTCGCGGTTGTTTTCCAGTGCCACCTGCACCAGTTGCTGCAGCGCCGGGTCGCGGAAGAACTCGCGCCACTGCAGGTCGGCCGCCGCACGGCTGCCTTCGCTGGCGGCGCTGCCATAGGCTTCGCCTTGCGGCCAGTCGGCGGCCACCGGGGCGTCCGGGCGCTGATAGTCGGGAATCAGGCTGCAGCCGCTGAGCAGAGCGGCGGCCACGGCCAGGGACAACAGGGACTGCCTCATTGCAGTACCTCCTTCTCGTTTTCACGGGTCGGCTCGGGGCGCTTCTTCTCGAAAATCGAGCAGACCACGACGTAGAACAGTGGAATCCAGAAGATCGCCAGGATCATCGCGCTGAGCATGCCGCCGATCACCCCGGTGCCGATGGCGTGCTTGCTGCCGGCGCCGGCACCACTGGCGATGGCCAGTGGCAGACAGCCGAGGATAAAGGCCAGCGAAGTCATGATGATCGGGCGCAAGCGCATGCGGCAGGCTTCGATGGCGGCTTCAGCGAAGGTCATGCCCTGTTCGTACTGCGCTTTGGCGAACTCGACGATGAGAATCGCGTTACGCGCCGACAGACCGATGGTGGTGAGCAGGCCGACCTTGAAGAACACGTCGTTGGACAGCCCGCGCAGCTCGGTGAACAGCAGTGCACCGATGATCCCCAGCGGCACCACCAGCATCACCGAGAACGGGATCGACCAGCTCTCGTACAGCGCTGCCAGGCAGAGGAACACCACGATGGCGGAGATCACGAACAGTGCAGTGGTCTGCGAACCGGCCAGGCGCTCCTCGTAGGACAGACCGGTCCAGGAGTAGCCGACGCCCTGTGGCAACTGCGAGGCGATTTCCTCGACAGCGGCCATGGCATCACCGGTGCTGTAGCCGGGCGCCGGAGCACCAAGGATTTCCACTGCCGATACGCCGTTGTAGCGCGCCAGCTTCGGCGGGCCGTAAGTCCACTCGCCACTGGCGAAGGCACTGAACGGCACCATGCGGCCCTGGTCGTTGCGCACGTACCACTTGTTCAGGTCTTCCGGGCTCATGCGCGCGTCGGACACGCCTTGCAGGTAGACCTTCTTCACTCGACCGCGGTCGATGAAGTCGTTGACGTAGCTGGCGCCCCAGGCAATCGACAGGGTGCTGTTGATGTCCGCCAGCGACAGGCCGAGGGCGCGGGCGCGCTCGTCATCGATCAGCAACTGGTACTGCGCTTCGTCACGCAGGCCGTTGGCGCGCACGCTGTCGAGTACCGGGTGCTGGTTGGCCAGTTGCAGGAACTTGTCGCGTGCCTCGTTCATCACCTCGTGGCCAACACCCGCCTGATCCTGCAGGAAGAAGTTGAAGCCAGTGGCGTTACCCATCTCCATCACCGCCGGCGGGGCGAAGGCGAACACCATCGCATCGCGGAAGCTGAAGAAGTGCATCTGCGCACGTTGCGCCAGTGCCCCTACGCCATTTTCCTCACCCGGACGTTCGCCCCAGGGCTTGAGCATGATGAAGGCCATACCGGAGCTCTGGCCGCGGCCGGCGAAGTTGAAGCCGGTGACGGTGAACACCGATTGAACCGTACTGGCTTCCTCTTCCAGCAGGTACTGGCGCATCTCGTCGACCACCACCTGGGTGCGCTCGGCACTGGAGCCGGACGGCGTCTGCACCTGGGCGAACAATACGCCCTGGTCTTCCTCGGGGAGGAACGCGGTGGGGATGCGGGTGAACATCCAGGCCATGATCGCGACGATCACCAGGTACAGCAGCAGGTACGGTGTCTTGCGCTTGAGCATGCCGGCCACGCCGCGCTGGTAGGCGTTGCTGCCGCGGTCGAAGGTACGGTTGAACCAGCCGAAGAAGCCGCGCTTGGCCTCGTGGTGGTCGCTGTCGATGGGTTTGAGCAGGGTGGCGCACAGCGCTGGGGTGAAGATTAGCGCGACCAGCACCGACAGGGCCATGGCCGAGACGATGGTGATGGAGAATTGCCGGTAGATGACCCCGGTGGAGCCGCCGAAGAAGGCCATCGGCAAGAACACTGCCGAGAGCACCAGGCCAATGCCGACCAGTGCGCCCTGGATTTGCCCCATGGACTTGCGCGTCGCTTCCTTGGGCGATAGTCCATCCTCGCGCATCACCCGCTCGACGTTCTCCACCACCACGATGGCGTCGTCCACCAGCAGGCCGATGGCCAGGACCATGGCGAACATGGTCAGGGTATTGATGGAGAAACCGAACGCGGCAAGTATGCCGAAGGTCCCGAGCAGTACCACCGGCACCGCCATGGTCGGGATGATGGTGGCGCGCAGGTTCTGCAGGAACAGGAACATCACCAGGAACACCAGCACGATGGCCTCGAACAGGGTCTGTACCACCCCTTCGATGGAAGCCGAGATCACCGGTGTGGTGTCGTAGGGGAAGACCACTTCCATGCCGGCCGGGAAGAACGGCTCGAGATTGGCGATGGTTTCACGCACTGCCTTGGCCGTGTCCAGGGCGTTGGCACCGGTGGCCAGGCGAATCGCCAGACCGGAGGCCGGCAGGCCATTGAACTGCGCGTTGATGGCGTAGTTTTCACCGCCCAGCTCGACCTTGGCGACATCACCCAGGCGCACCTGGGAGCCATCGGCCTGCACCTTGAGCAGAATCTTGCGGAACTCTTCCGGGGTCTGCAGGCGGGTCTTGCCGATGATGGTGGCGTTGAGCTGATTGCCCGGCGACGCCGGCAGCCCGCCGAACTGGCCGGAGGAAATCTGCACGTTCTGCGCCTGGATGGCGCTGCGCACGTCAACCGGGGTCAGTTGGAAGCTGTTGAGCTTGGCCGGGTCGAGCCAGATGCGCATGGCGTACTGCGCGCCGAACACCTGGAAGTCGCCAACGCCCTTGGTCCGCGAAATCGGGTCCTGCAGGTTGGAGACGATGTAGTCCGACAGGTCCTCACGGGTCATGCTGCCGTCTTTCGACACCACGCCGATGACCATGAGGAAGTTACGCACCGACTTGGTCACGCGGATGCCCTGTTGCTGCACTTCCTGCGGCAGCAGCGGAGTGGCCAGCTGCAGCTTGTTCTGCACCTGGACCTGGGCGATATCCGGGTTAACCCCCTGCTCGAAGGTCACGATGATTTCCATGCTGCCGTCGGAGTTGCTCGACGAGCTGACATAGCGCAGGCCATCGAGGCCGTTGAGCTGCTGTTCGATCACCTGCACCACGGTGTCCTGCACCGTCTGCGCCGAGGCGCCCGGGTAGCTGACCTGGATGGCAACGGCGGGTGGCGCGATGCTCGGGTACTGGTTGATCGGCAGTTTGAGGATGGACAGGCCGCCGGCCAGCATGATCACCAGGGCGATCACCCAGGCGAAGATCGGCCGGTCGATAAAGAATCTGGACATTCAATGGCTCTCCGTTCAGCCCTTGCCGTTGTTCTTGGCGGCGTCCTGCGCCACCTCGCCGGCTTTCACGTTGCGTGCCGGCACGGCCTTGACCTCGGTGCCGGGCTGGACGAACTGCAGGCCTTCGGTGATCAGGCGATCGCCTTCCTGCAGGCCGTCCTCCACCAGCCAGGTGTTGCCGGCGGTGCGGTCGGCCTTGAGCACGCGCAGTTCGACCTTGTTGTCGGCGCCCACCACCATCGCCGTCGGTTCGCCGCGCTGGTTGCGGGTCACGCCCTGCTGCGGGGCGAGGATGGCGTTCTCCTTGACCCCGGAGAGCAGCTCGGCATGCACGAACATGCCCGGCAGCAGCAAGTGGTCGGGGTTGGGGAACACGGCGCGCAGGGTCACCGAACCGGTGCTTTCGTCCACCGCCACCTCGGAGAATTCCAGGGTGCCTTCGTGGGCGTAGCGGCTGCCGTCCTCCAGCTTCAGTGCGACCTTGGCGGCGCTGTCGCTGGCCTTCTGCAGACGCCCATCGGCCAGATCGCGGCGCAGGCGCAGCAGATCCTTGCTCGACTGGGTGACGTCGACGTAGATCGGGTCGAGCTGCTGGATGGTGGCCATGGCGTTGGCTTGACCGTTGCTGACCAGCGCCCCTTCGGTCACCGCGGAGCGGCCGATGCGACCGCTGATGGGCGCCATCACCTTGGTGTAGCGCAGGTCGATGCGCGCTTGCTCCAGCGCGGCGTCGGCCTGCAGGCCGGCCGCGCGCGCCTCGTCGTAAGCCTGTTGGCTGACCGCCTTGTCGGCCACCAGCAGCTTGTAGCGGTCGGCCAGGGATTTGGCCGACAGCTGCGTGGCCTGGGCGCTCTTGAACGCGGCTTCGTAGGTGGCCGGGTCGATCTGGTACAGCTGCTGGCCCGCCTTGACTTCGCTGCCTTCGGTGAACAGGCGCTTCTGGATGATGCCATTGACCTGCGGGCGCACCTCGGCGATGCGGTAGGCGCTGGTACGGCCGGGCACCTCGGTGGTGAGGGCATAGGGCTGCGCCTGTAGCGTCACCACTCCGACTTCGGGGGCTTGCTGGGCCTGTGGGGCGCTGGCTTCCTTGCAGCCGCCAAGGCTGAGCAGAGCCACGGCGATGGCGGAAACCAAGGCGGCTACGGCTGGCTTCGTATGCATCTGAGAGAACCTCGTTTGTCGAATCGCTGCCCGAAGGGGCGGAGGAGGGGGTAATTGAGAACCAATGCCGCGGAATATACTTACGTACGTGAATGTTTGTAAATGCCTAAAACTGCCTGCATACTCCCAGGCCGCACCTGTTACAGGGGCGGTTCAGGCGATGCGACGGCAGGTAGGTGAATGGTCAGACGAACCAAAGAAGAGGCACAGGCGACGCGGGCGCAGATACTCGATGCCGCGGAGCAGGTGTTCCACGCCCAGGGCGTATCCCGGGCGTCACTGGCGGAGGTGGCCAAGGCGGCGGGCGTCACCCGCGGCGCCATCTACTGGCACTTCGAGAACAAGATCGATCTGTTCCAGGCCATGCTCGAGCGTCTGCGTCTGCCGCTGGAGGAACTGGCGCGGGCCAGCGAGAGCGAGGACGAACCGGACCCGCTGGGCTGCATGCGCGAACTGCTGATCAAGGCGCTGACGCGCCTGGCGAGCGAGCCGCAGACCCGGCGTACCCATGACATCCTGCGTTACAAATGCGAATACACCGGCGAGCTGCTCGGCCTGCGCGAGCGCATGCAGGCGCTCAGTGCCGAGTGCGATCAGCGCATCGCCAAGGCGTTGAGCAACGCCGTCGGCAAGGGCCAGCTACCGGCTGAACTGGACTGCCAGCGCGCGGCCGTCTGCCTGCATGCCTACATGGAAGGCATCGAGGCCAACTGGCTGCTGGTACCCAGCTTCGACCTGGCTGCCCAGGCCCCGGCGCTGGTCGATACCGTGCTGGACATGCTGCGCAGCCCCGCGCTGCGCCGGGTGCCGACTGGTTAAGCGTAGGGTGCGCCATGCGCACCAGGGCGAGCCCGGCGCTATCGGTGCGCACAGCGCACCCTACGACATCGCGGTCAGCCCGCCCGACGCTGCGCGGGCAGGCTGTGTGGCGCACGCAGGCGCGCTTGCAGCGTGGCGACGAAGACGCGGGCCTGCTCCTCGCTGCGAAAACTCACGCAATGCTGATCCAGCTGCACCTGCCATCGGCGTTCACCACCCTGATCGAGTGGCTGGACGAGAATCTTCATGCTGACCACCTCCTGAGCTGACCTTGAAATCGAAGCCGTTTGGAGAGTGGTCATCCTAGTCCGTGCCGGTGATCCTTTGCTGACCTGGATCAGGGTGCGAGGCGCCGTTTCGCTGCCGGGGCGACGAACGGCGCCGATGCCATGGTTTAGGGGGGCGGCGGGCGGCGCTCCGCTTCAGCCTGTAGGGTGGGTTTCAGCCCACCACGCCACCCCATCCCACCATCGCGCCTCAGAACCCTTCGAGCACGATCTTGCCCTTGGCCTTGCCACTTTCCAGCAGCGCATGGGCGCGGCGCAGGTTGGCGGCATTGATGGTGCCAAAATGCTCACTGAGGGTGGTCTTGAGCACGCCGCTGTCCACCAGCTCCGCCACGCGCTGCAGCAGGCGGTGCTGCTCGATCATGTCCTCGGTCTGGTACAGCGAGCGGGTGAACATCAGCTCCCAGTGCAGCGACAGGCTCTTGCGCTTGAGCTGCATGACGTCCAGCGGTTGCAGCGGGTCGTCGATCAGCGCCAGGCGCCCTTGCGGCTGCAGGCACTCGATCAGCTGGGCATAGTGCTGGTCGGTCTGGGTCAGGCTGGCGACATGGCTGACCTGGCCGATGCCGATACGGGCCAGTTCCTCGCTCAGCGGCTTGCCGTGGTCGATCACGTGATGCGCGCCCAGCTCGCGGACCCAGGCCTGAGTTTCCGGGCGCGAGGCGGTGCCGATCACGGTCAGGCCGGTCAGGCGGCGCGCCAGCTGGGTGAGGATCGAACCAACGCCGCCGGCCGCGCCGACGATCAGCAGGCTCTGGCCCTGATCGGTCGAGCCTTCGGCGATCTGCAGGCGCTCGAACAGCAGCTCCCAGGCGGTGATGGCGGTCAGCGGCAGGGCTGCCGCCTCGGCGAAGGACAGGCTGGCGGGCATGCGCCCGACGATGCGCTCATCCACCAGATGCAGTTCGATGTTGGCACCGGCGCGGTCGATGGCGCCGGCATAGAACACCCGGTCGCCGGGCTGGAACAGGCTGACCGCGCTGCCCACCGCCTGGACCACGCCGGCGGCGTCCCAACCGAGTACCTTGGCTGCGCCGTGTTCCGGCGCGACGTTGCGACGGATCTTGGTATCGACCGGGTTGACCGAAATGGCGCGCACCTCAACCAGCAGGTCGTGCGGGCCGGGGGACGGCGCATCCAGTTGTACGTCCTGCAGGGCTTCGGGGTGCTCGGCAGGCAGGGATTGGTAGTAGGCAACGGCTTTCATGCTGGGGCTCCGGTTTACGGGTTCAGGCGATAGGGCCCATGGTCATCTGTTCTGCTGGTTGAAAAAAGCGGCTGGGGATAGAGTCTCTTTCATCATTATTTTGAAAGTGAGCCGCCATGCTGCGTTTCGACGACCTGCAACTCTTCGTGCGTACCGCCGAATCCGGCAGCCTGTCCGCCGCGGCGCGGCTGCTGGACGTCTCGCCAGCCGTGGCCAGCGCCGCCCTCAAGCGCCTCGAGCAGCAGCTGCAGGTGCGCCTGCTGGCACGTTCGACGCGCAGCCTGCGCCTGACGCCCGAGGGCGAGCTGTATCTGGTGCATGCCCGGTTGGCATTGCAGAGCCTGGAGGAGGGGCGTCAACAACTGATCGGCAGTCAGGAGGGCATTTGCGGTGTATTGCAGCTGTCGGCGCCTTCGGATCTGGGGCGCAACACATTGCTGCCCTGGCTCGACGAGTTCCAGGCCGAGCATCCGCAACTGCAACTGCGTCTGCTGCTGGCCGACCGGGTGGCCGATCTGTTTCGCGAGCCGGTGGATATCGCCCTGCGCTACGGCGCCCCGGAGGATTCCAGCCTGGTGGCACTGCCGGTGGCGCCGGACAATCGTCGGGTGCTCTGCGCCGCGCCGTCCTATCTCGCCCGGCATGGTGCACCGCAGAGCGTGGAGGACCTGCATCAGCACAACTGCCTCCTTTATATGCTGCATGGCCGTGTACATGACCGCTGGCGCTTTCAGGAGGGCAAGCGAGAGATGGTCATGAGCGTCGCGGGCAACCGGGTATGCGACGATGCCGACGTCACCCGACGCTGGGCCGTGGCCGGGCAGGGCGTGGTGTACAAATCCTGGCTGGATGTGGCCGAAGACGTGCGCGAAGGGCGTCTGCAGGTGCTGCTGCCGGACTGGCAGGGCGAGCCGACGCCGCTGTATCTGGTCTGTGCACACCGCGCTCAGTTGAGCAAGGCGGTGCATCTGCTGCGCGAGTTCGTGCAACGGCGTTGTGAGCGTTTGCTGGAGGCCGCGCCGTGGCGTTAGCACCGACCACGATAAAGCTTTCAACGCCTGCTAGACTGCCGTAGCAAACGACTGCGGCAACGCACCGCAGTGTCGCGTCGCCATCCTCTGTTTAGAGTCGCGCCCCATGAAACTGGCCCGCAAAGACCGCTCGCTGACCGCCTGGTTGCTGTACTTCAGCATCCTGTTCGGTGCGTTCGCCTGCGCCATCAGCCATGGTCAGATGGCCGGCCTGCAGCTCAGCGGGCTGAGCAGCCAGTACTGCTCGTTCGAGGGCAACTTCGGCGCCGGTGCCGATCTCGACGGTTCCGGCGTGGTGGCGCCCAACCCGGCCACCGGCAGCGGCTGCGCCCTGGGCAGCCTGTTCAGCGCCATCATCCTGGCCGCCTTCTTCGGTCTGCTGGGCTTGCTGGCAGCCGCTCGCAGGCCTGCTTTCACCTGGCTGTTCGTCCCCCATCCGCTTCGCTATCTCTGGCCCTCGGCCAATCCCCGTGCTTCTCCCGCGCTGATCTGAGTCGTTCCGGGCGGCCATTCCTTGGGCCGCGTTGGTTACCTGCGATCAGATAAGAACTGCGCTTGTCGGTGCCTGCAAACCTGCATCCAGGCGGCACCCGACCAGCCGACGTTGGGGGAAATCCATGCGTCAGATGTCCGTATTCAGCCTGCTGGCCGCCAGTGCCAGCCTGGCCACCTGCGCTCATGCCGCGCATATCGAGCTGGAAGACAGCACCGTGGTGGCGCGCGAGCAGCGCGATGCCACCGCACCGAGCATCGCCGAGAAGCGCGCCGAGTTCGCGCACATTCCCGGCGGTGCCAGCATCGTCGATGCCGAAACCTACAAGACCGGGCGCGCGAGCTCGCCGCAGGACGCCCTCGGGCAAGCCACCGGGGTCTACATCCAGTCGCGCTCCGGCGCCGAGGAGTCGCGCCTGTCGATCCGCGGCTCGGGTCTGCAGCGCACCTTCCATCAGCGCGGCATCCTGCTGATGCAGGATGGTGCGCCGCTGAACCTGGCCGATGGCAGTGGCGATTTCCAGAGCATCGAGCCGATCGCCCTGGACCATATCGAGGTGATGCGTGGCGCCAATGCCTGGCGCTACGGTGCGGCCAACCTGGGCGGGGCGATCAACTTCGTCACGCCCACCGGCAAGAGCGCGCCCGAGGTTCAGCTGCGCACCGAGGCGGGGAGTTTCGACTACCGGCGCGTCTTCGGCGCCGTCGCCCAGGACTTCGGCGACTGGGACGCCTACCTGGGCGTTTCCGACTATGCCCAGGACGGTTTCCGCGATCACGCCCGTCAGGACAATCAGCGCTACTTCGCCAATATCGGCGGGCGCATCAACGAGAGACTGGCCACGCGCTTCTACGTCAGCCACGTGGAAACCGACTCGGAAATTCCCGGCAGCCTGACCAAGGCGCAGCTGCGACGTAATCCCGAGCAGGCCGCGCCGAGTACAATAACGAGCGACAACAAGCGCGATTTCACGCTCAACCGGTTCGGCAACATCACCACCCTGCAACTCGATGGCGGCCATAGCCTGGAGCTGTCGAGCTTCTACAGCGAGAAGTCGCTGTGGCACCCGATCTTCCAAGTGCTGGAGGTCGACAGCGAGGATATCGGCGTACGCCTGACGCACAAGTGGCACAACCCCGAGGGTTGGCGCTGGAGCGCCGGCGTCGAGGCGCTGCAGGGGCGCAACCAGACGAAGAATTACGTCAATGTTGCCGGCCGGCGCGGCAATCTGGTCGACCGCCAGCTGCAGACCGCGCGCAGCTTCAACGCCTTCAGCGAGCTGGAAGTGCCGCTGGCCGAGGACTGGGCGCTGATCGGTGGCCTGACCTGGCTGCACAGCGAGCGTGACGTCGACGACAAGCTCAAGAGCAGCTTCAACTTCGCCGGCTTGCCCAGCGGTTTTCGCGATGACTCCTTCACCAGGAGCTACAGCGCGCGGATTGGCCGGATCGGCCTGCGCCACGAGCTGGCCGAGGGCGTGCAACTGTTCGGCAACCTCAGCCAGAGCTTCGAGCCGCCCACCTTCAGTGAGCTGACCGGTGGCGCCATCGTTACCGAGAACGACGCGCAGAAGGCCACCACGCTGGAAGCCGGCATGCGCATCAGCCGGGGCCACCTGGATCTGGACCTTGCTGTGTACCGCAGCGAGGTTCGCGATGAGCTGCTCGGTTATGCCAACCCGCTCAACCCCACCCAGGTGGTCACCACCAACGCCGATCGCACCGTGCACCAGGGCATCGAGCTGGGCGCTGCCTGGCAGCTGGGCAATCTGCTCCTGCGCGGGCAGTACCTGCTCAACGACTTCCGTTTCGACGACGATCCCGCCTATGGCAACAACCGCATCGCCGGCGTGCCGAGCCAGTTCCTCAAGGGCGAGCTGCTCTGGCAGCAGGATGGCTGGTATGTCGGCCCGACTCTGGAATGGGTGCCGGTGCATTACGCGGCCGACCATGCCGAGTCGCTGTATGCCGAGGCCTACGCCATCTGGGGGATGAAAGGCGGCTACCGTCCGCGCGAGGGCCTGGGGTTCTTCGTCGAAGGGCGCAACCTTTCCGACAAGACCTACATCGCCACCACCGGCGTGGTGGCCAACGCCAATGGCAGGGATGCCGCGCTGTTCATGCCCGGCGATGGCCGCAGCCTGTACGTCGGCCTGGAGTGGAAGCTGTGACGGCGGCCCTGCAGGCGCTGCCGCGCGCGACCTGGCGTCAGCGCCTGTTGCGGCTGATGCCCTGGCACCGGCGCCTGGCGATGCTGGCTTGCCTCGGGGTGTTCTGCTGGGCCGGCAGCGGCATGCTGCATCCGCTGATGGGCTACCTGCAGCCAAGGGCGCAGACCATGGCCGCGCCGCAGCAGGTGGTGCCGCTGGACGACCTGCGCAGTCCCGCGCAGGTGCTCGCCGCTGCGGCCATCGAGCGGGTTCAGGCGTTGCGCCTGCTGGTGCTGGCCGGCGAGCCCTATTATCAGGCGCGTCTGCCCGGCGAACTGCAGCCACGTTACTGGCATGCGCGCAGTGGCGAGGTCGTCGACCTGACTGCGGCGCATGCCGAAAGCCTGGCCCGGCATTACCTCGGCAGCGAGGAAAGTCTGACCTACGGCGGCAGCCTCGGGCACTTCGGCAGCGAATATGCCTTCATCAACCGCCTGCTGCCGGTGGCGCGGGTCGACACCCGGCGCGAGGACGGCCTGAGGCTGTACGTCGATCTGTTCCATGACCGCCTCGGCACCCTGGTGGATCAGCGCAAGGCCTGGTTCAGCGCCTTCTTCCAGACCCTGCACAGCTTTCGCTGGCTGGATGCGGCCGGGCCGCTGCGGCCGTTGCTGATGGCCGTGCTGCTGGTCTCGATCCTGAGCGCGACGCTGTTCGGCATCGCGCTGTTCGTGGCGCGGCGCCGCGCCCGCAGTTTCAGTCGCCGCCTGCATGGCTGGTGGGGGCTGGGCCTGGCTGCGGCCACCCTGAGCTTCGCCAGCAGCGGCGCCTGGCACCTGCTGCACAAGCAGACGGCGGAACCCTGGCCTGCCGCCTACGCGGCGAGTTTCGAGGTGGCTCTGCTGGATCAGGCGCCCAGCGCCGATTGGCTGCTGCGTGGCGAGCAGCTGTTCGGCCTGAGCCTGCTGGAACTGGACGGCAAGCCGATCTGGCGCGCCCAGGGGCAGCAGTTCGGCATGATGCCGACCCTGCATTACCTGGACGCCGCTGGCCGGGAGCTGGATATCGACAGCGCGCGCCGCCATGCCCGTCAGCTTCTCGAACATTACGCCGTCGCGCTCGGCCTGGGCGAGATGCAGAGCCTGACGCTGCAATCGCAGTTCGATCACGAGTACGGCTTCGTCTTCAAGCGCCTGCCGGTGTTCAAGGCCACTTACGCCGATGCGAAACGCACCGCTCTGTATATCGATCCGCTGGACGGCGCGCTGGCCAGCCGCGTGCAGGACGCCGACCGCCGTGAGGGCTGGGTGTTCGCCTACCTGCACAAGTGGGAGTTTCTCGCCGGCCTGGGCAATGGCTACAAGCATCTGATGCTGGGCCTGTTTGCGCTGGCGCACGTGCTGCTGGCGCTGGTCGGCCTGAGCCTGCTGCGCCGGAGCGCGCGCTGATGGCCGGCCTGGCGACGGCAATGCGGCACATGCCGTGCTGCGCCGCCCGGCACGGGCCGAGCAGCGCTTGAGCTGCAAGATTCAACACGGCGCCACGGCCCTGGCCGCTGGCGCCAGTTTCATTCAGGCTACGGCCGACTACCGCAAGTGGAGGAACACCATGCTGAAACGAAATCTGCTGTTGGGCGCGCTGCTGGGCATGAGCCTGTTGGCCCAGGCGCACGAGTACGATGCCGGGCAACTGCACATCGAACACCCCTGGTCGCGCGAGATGCCGCCGGTGGCGCCGACCGCCGCCGCCTATTTCGTGGTGCACAACAAGGGCGGCGAGGCCGATCGCCTGCTCGGCGTCAGCACGCCGGTGGCCGGCAAGGCCGAGCTGCACGAGCATGTGCATGCCGACGGGGTGATGAAGATGCAGCAGGTACAGGATGTGACCATCCCCGGCGGTGGCGAGGTGAAGTTCGAGCCCATGGGCTATCACGTCATGCTGTTCGATCTGAAGCAGCAGGCCACGGATGGCGAGCGCTTTCCGCTGACCCTGACCTTCGAGAAGGCCGGCGCGGTCGAGGTCGAGGTGGCCGTGCAGAAGGACGCGCCGCAGGGTCATGATCATGGCGGCCACGGCAAGCACCAGCACTGACGCCGGCACATCGAGGCCCGCCCGCTGCGCGCAGCGCACCCTGCCAGGCCGCAGGGTACATGGGCGTAGGGCGAGCGGTGCGTACCAGCGACTGGTCTGCCGGTACGCTCAGCGCATCCGGCCTCAGGCCAGCCTGGCGTCCAGGCTGTTCTGCGCCAGGCGTCTGGCCTGGTCCTCGCTCATGCCCAGGTGCTCGTGCAGGGCGGCGAAGTTCTCGCCGACGTAGCCGCCGAAGTAGGCCGGGTCGTCCGAGTTCACCGTCACCTTCACGCCACGCTCGAGCATGTCGAGGATGTTGTGCTGGCCCATGTGCTCGAACACGCACAGCTTGATGTTCGACAGCGGGCAGACGGTCAGCGGGATCTGCTCGTCGATGATGCGCTGCATCAGCCGCTCGTCCTCGATGGCGCGCACGCCGTGGTCGATGCGCTCGACCTTGAGCAGGTCCAGCGCTTCCCAGATGTATTCGGGCGGGCCTTCCTCGCCGGCATGCGCCACCGCGTGCAGGCCTTCGCTACGCGCCTTGGCGAACACCCGCTCGAACAGGCGCGGCGGGAAACCCTTCTCCGAGCTGTCCAGGCCGACGCCGATGAATGCGTCGCGAAACGGCATGGCCTGCTCCAGGGTTTTGAACGCCTCTTCCTCGGGCAGATGACGCAGGAAGCTGAGGATCAGGCCATGGCTGATGCCCAGCTGCTTTTCGCCGTCGAGCAGGGCCTGGCGGATGCCGCGCAGCACCACCTCGAAGGGGATGCCGCGGTCGGTGTGGGTCTGCGGGTCGAAGAAGGGCTCGACGTGGACGACATTCTGCGCCTTGCAGCGCTGCAGGTAGGCCCAGGTCAGGTCATAGAAGTCCTGCTCGCTGCGCAGCACGTTGGCGCCCTGGTAGTACAGGTCGAGAAACTCCTGCAGGTTGTTGAAGGCATAGGCCGCGCGCAGTGTTTCCACGTCGGCCCAGGGCAGTTCGATCTTGTTGCGCTCGGCCAGGGCGAACAGCAGCTCGGGCTCCAGCGAGCCTTCGAGGTGCAGGTGCAGTTCGGCCTTGGGCAGGGCATTGAGCCAGTCGTACATGGTCGGGTCTCGCTATCGGGCTTGGTTGCTGAGGAGTTTAACCCGTAGGGCGGGCGAAACCCGCCAACCAGGCGGTCGGCGGGTGGCGTTGCATGTTCCGATGCTCAGCCGTTTACCAGTTCCCGCGCCGCCTGGCGGTGATCGGCGATCAGCTGGGCGACGTCCAGCCCTTCGATCTGGCCGTCGATCACCCGCCATTGGCCGGCGATCATCATGCGGTCGGCGCGGTCGGCGCCACACAGCAGCAGCGCCGAAAGCGGATCGTGGCTGCCGGAGAAGCGCAGCTCGTCCAGTTTGAACAAGGCCAGATCCGCCTGCTTGCCCACCGCCAGTTCGCCGATATCGTCGCGCCCGAGCAGGCGCGCCGAACCGCGGGTGGCCCAGCCCAGGACGCGCTCTGGGGTGATCTGCTCGGCGCCGTAGCGCAGGCGCTGGATGTACAGGGCCTGGCGCGCCTCGAGCAGCAGGTTCGAGGCGTCGTTGGAGGCCGAGCCGTCCACGCCCAGGCCCAGCGGCGCGCCGGCCGCCTCCAGCTCGACGCTGGGGCAGATGCCCGAGGCCAGGCGCATGTTCGAGCTGGGGCAATGACAGATGCCGGTGCCGGCGGCGCCGAGCCGGGCGATTTCCTCGGCGTTGAAGTGGATGCCGTGGGCCAGCCAGGTGCGCGGGCCGAGCCAGCCGACGCTGTCGAGATAGTCCACGGTGCGCAGGCCGAACTGACGCAGGCAGAAGTCTTCCTCGTCGAGGGTCTCGGCCAGGTGCGTGTGCAGGCGCACGTCCAGCTGCTCGGCCAGTTCGGCACTGGCGCGCATGATGTCCTGGGTCACCGAGAAGGGCGAGCAGGGCGCCAGGGCGATCTGGATCTGCGCGCCGTCGCCGCGCTGATGGTAGCGCCCGACCAGGCGCTGGCTGTCGGCCAGGATCGCCTCGCCGCTCTGCACCGTATGCTGCGGCGGCAGGCCGCCGTCGGCCTCGCCCAGGCTCATCGAGCCGCGGGTGAGCATGGCGCGCATACCCAGTTCGCGCACGACCTCCACCTGCACGTCGATGGCCTGTTCCAGGCCGCCGGGGAACAGGTAGTGATGATCGGCGGCGGTGCTGCAGCCCGACAGCAGCAGCTCGGCCAGCGCCACCTTGCTGGCCAGCGCCAGCTTCTCGGGCGTCAGCCGCGCCCACACCGGGTAGAGGGTTTTCAGCCAGGGGAACAGCGGCTGGTTGACCACCGGCGCCCAGGCGCGGGTGAGGGTCTGGTAGAAGTGGTGATGGGTGTTGATCAGCCCCGGCAGCAGCACGTGTTCGCGAGCATCGAAGGTCTGCTGGCAGGGGACGGTCGGTTGCTGGCCGGCGCCGAGCAGTTCGACGATGCGGCCGTCCTCGACCACCAGGCCGCCGGAAGCATCCTGAGCGTTGGCGGTGAAAACGGCGAGGGGGTTCTTGATCCAGATACGGGTAGCTGCCATTGAGCAGGCTCCTCTGAGGTTGAGTTCAGGTAGCCAGCTCAGTGTTGACCCTGTCTGCTGATCCAGGTTCGTCGCGGGTGACGTGCGGCGAAGATAACTGACCTTGGGGTCAGCACGCAATCCGCGTCAGGCGCGCAGCGGGCAGCTGGTGGCCAGGCGCTGCAGCAGCTCGTTTCGCAGTTGCTGCAGCTCGTCGATGCGGCGCTCGATCAGTGCCAGTTTGTCCTGCAGCAGTTGAGTCACGGCGCGATCCGGGTCGTCGGTCTGCCACAGGCCGCCGACATGCTGGCTGATCTCGCCCAGGCTGAAACCCAGGCGCTGCGCGGTCTTGATGTAGGTGACCAGTTGCACCATCTCGGCAGGGTAGTCACGGTAGCCGTTGGCGCTGCGCCGTGCCGCGATCAGCCCGCGTTGCTCGTAGAAGCGCAAGGTGTCGCGGCTCACGTCGCAGGCTTCGGCCAGTTCTCCGATTCGCATCGTTTCACTCGGTTGGGTGTTGACCTTGGAGCATACTCCAGGCCTTAGCCTGGGTGCTCCTTCAATGACTGGAGCAACGCCCATGTGGACTCCCGAACACTATCGTGGCCTGGTACGGGCCAGCGGCTGGTACGACCTGCTGGTGACCGCCGCCTTCGTTACGCCCTGGAGCTTCATGGCGCTGCACGGCCTGCTGCAAAGCCTGCATCACGGCCTCGGCCTGCCCGGCGCGCTGCCGCCATTCGAGCCGATGCACATGCTGTTGGGCAACCTGATGGGCTCGATCATCTGCGTCTGGTCGGTGCTGCGCATCCGCGATCCGCAACAGGCGTTCGGCCGCTATGACGCGGCCGGTCGCCTGTTGTTCGCCACCTGGCAGATATACGCCCTGATGCAGGGCGCGACGCCACTGATCGCGATCTTTCTGTTCTTCGAACTGGCCTGGGGCGTGGCGCAGTTGTGGCCGGTGAGAACCTCGTCCTCCGGTCCCAGTGCCTCGGCCGCCATGCCTGGCCCCGCGATGCCGGTGCATACCGAAAGGAATGCAGCCATCGACGCTACGGCGTCCGGCAGCAGGTAGCGGCATATCGGTGCCGGTAGCGACGTAGGACTTCGCGGTATTGCTCCCTCGCCGGAGCGCGGAGCCATGGTTGCACGGCCCGCAGGTGGCGGGCCGATACTAGCGGTGATGCCTACTAGGGCAGCGCATTGCCTTGATAGTCCAGGTAGCGCAGGCCTGGTTGGCCGACGGCGGCGCCGATCTGTTCTACCATGCCCTTGCAACTGCTGGCGATGTCCAGTGGCGCGTCGGCGCCGCCCATGTCGGTGCGTACCCAGCCCGGGTGCATCAGCAGGACGCCGAGTTGCGGATTGTCCTGATCGCGCACGAAGCACTGCACCAGGTGGTTGAGCGCGGCCTTGCTGGCGCCGTACAGCGGCATGCCCAGGCCGGCGCCGGCCTCGATGCTGCCGAGGATCGAACTCATGAACACGATCAGCCCATGCTCGGCGGCCAGGTTCGGCAGCAGGCGCTCAGCCACGCGCAGCGGAGCGACGGCGTTGGTCAGGAACAGCTGGCCCATTTCTTCGGCGTTGGCCTGGGCGGTGCTGTGGTGTGCGGGGCCGGCCACCCCGGCGTTGACGAAGATGACGTCGAAGCGCTGACCGCTCAGGCGGACGGCAAGCTGCTCGAGGCTGCTCGGGTCGGTCATCTCCAGTTGCTCTACGCGTACACCGGGCAGTGCCTGCAGCGCCTCTGGTTGCGCGGTGCTGCGCACGGTGGCGGTAACGGCCCAGCCCTGGGCGGCGAACTCACCGGCCAGGCCAAGGCCGAGGCCGCGTGATGCACCGATGATCAGAATGGAACGAGGTGCAGTCATTTCAGGCTCCATGACGTATGAGAGAGGCGCATCAGCATAGCGCACTTAGTCCGTCAGCCAGGCGCCCTGGCTGCGGCCATGGCCGGTGTCCCGGTCGTAGCGTCGCTCGTCCTGCACATGGCGCTGCAGCACGGCATTGGCGCGCTGGTTGGCCTGGCGCTGCAGCTCATTGCAGCTGGGATACTCGGGCGTATCCAGCAGCACGGCGTCGATCTCGGCGGCCGCCGCCTGACCGATGCGGTAATGGCCCAGCTCGTGCTCGCGCAGCGCGGCCAGATACTGCTCGAAACGCTGGCGCTGCTGGGCATCGCCGCCGGCGAGGCGCGGCAGGGTGATCTCGGTGTCGAGACGGGTGCGCGTCAGGGTGATGCGGCAGCGGCCGTCGCGCTCCTCCTGCCACCAGAAGCGCCAGTCCACGCCCCAGCGGGTGTAGCCATGAAACACCTGGCCCTGCTCGCGGATGGGGGAGGCTTGCGCAAGCGCCTGGCTCAGCGATTCGCCGCTGTGAAGGTGGGCGTCGTAGTAGCGATAGTGCAGACGGTCCAGCACCTCGGCCTGCGCCGCGCTCGCCAGCACCAGCAGAAGCAGCAGGGCCTGTTTCATGGGCTGTGCAACCGCTCGCGGCCACGGCTGACGTCGCCCAGCAGTCGCTCCAGCGCCTCGCGCTCGGCAGGCGCGACGGCCAGTTGCAGACGCGCGCCGGTGGCGTCGTAGTCCTCGCGTTCGATCAGGCTGTCGAATTCGTTCAGGCGTGCCTTGAACAGCGCCAGCTCGGCGAACTGCAGGTGGCAGCCGAAAGCCTGGCGCAGCACCAGCTCGCGCCGCTCGCCCGCCTGCAGACACTTGGCCGCGCTGCCGCCATAGGCGCGGGCCAGGCCGCCGGTGCCGAGCTGGATGCCGCCGTACCAGCGGATCACCAGCACCACCACCTGGTCGCAATCCTGCCCCTCGATGGCAGCGAGGATCGGCCGGCCGGCCGTGCCGCCGGGTTCGCCGTCATCGTTGAAGCGGTACTGGTTGCCCACCTTCCACGCCCAGCAGTTGTGCGAGGCGCTCGGGTCGCCGTGGCGTTCGATGAAGGCCTGCGCCTCGGCGGCGCTGGCGATGGGCGCGGCGAGGGCGAGGAAGCGGCTCTTGCGGATTTCCTCGCGGTACTCGCAGGGCGCGGCCAGGGTAAAGGCCATCAGGGCTTGGCGGGCGTCGTCAGGCCGCAGCCCTTGAGAATGATGTGGATCAGGTTGTCGCCGGCGGCTTCGAAGTCCTGTTTGGTCAGACGCGAGCGGCCGGTGACGCGGCAGATCTGCGAGGCGAAGTCGGCGTAGTGCTGGGTGCTGCCCCACAGCAGGAAAATCAGGTGCACCGGGTCGACCGGGTCCATCTTGCCGGCGGCGATCCAGGCGTCGAACACCGCGGCGCGGCCGCGGAACCAGTCCAGGTAGTTCTGGTTGAAGTACTGCGACAGGCAGTCGCCGCCGCTGATCACTTCCATGGCGAAGATGCGCGAAGCCTTCGGCTGACGGCGGGAGAACTCCATCTTGGCGCGGATGTAGCGCGCCAGCGCCTCGGCCGGGTCGTCGTCGACGCTCAGGGTGTTGAAGGTGCTGTCCCACAGTTCGAGGATGTTGCCGAGCACCGCCAGGTACAGGCCCAGCTTGTTGTTGAAGTAGTAGTGCAGGTTGGCCTTGGGCAGGCCGACGTTCTGCGCGATGGTGTTCATGCTGGTGCCCTTGAAGCCGTGGCGGGCGAATTCTTCTTCGGCGGCTTGGATGATGGCTTCTTCGTTCTTCTGGCGGATGCGTCCGGCGGGCTTGCCGCTGGCGCTATGGGCGGGGACTTCGAAGGTCATGAGGCGGTTCCGGACTGATCGTGGGGCTCGGCGCCTGCACAGATACCCCAGCGCCGCTCGGGTGACAAGCGCTAGGCGCGGAAAAAAGAGCCAGGAAACAACCTGTCGGGCTTTGTTGCACTGTGGCGGTGCGCGCCGTGGCGGCTCTGCACGATTTTGTCTCTGTCATGGTCCTCGATGTCCGTCGGTGGCGTTCAGGCATAACGATCAATACGCTCTGGCCCGAGCTTTTCGAAACTTGGCACATCCCCTGCTTTAGTCATCCCCGAGTAGAAGCGGTTAGCGTCCGATCGGCTCCGATCGACGTGGGACATTGCTCTTGCGGCCACCCCGGCCGCACACCCGGTATGGGTGCTTGAACCTGGTCTTCGGGCCTTGGGCGAGAGAGAGGTCGGCCATGCAACGCTACAGTTCCAGCTTCGACCGCACTTCCAGTCGCGCCATCTATGGCGTTTCGGCTGTCCGCCCTAGTTCGCTTTTTCTTCGTTCAGCCCCCTCCGGCTTCCCTCGCAGCCTGGCGCTACGCGCGCTCGGCGCGGCTTTCAACGTGCCTTCCAGTCGGGAGAGATTCGCCATGAAATCACGCATTGCCTTGGGTTCCACCGCCTTCACTTTGCGTCGCCTGGTGCCGGCGGCGCTGTTCGGCCTGTTCGCCGCGCCGCTGACGCTGGCTGCAGACAAACTGGTCCTGCTCACGTCCTGGTACGCCCAGGCCGAGCACGGCGGCTTCTATCAGGCCCTGGCCACCGGGTTGTATCAGGAGCAGGGCCTGGAGGTGAGCATCCGCATGGGTGGACCGCAGGTCAACGGCATGCAGTTGTTGCTCAACAAGCAGGCCGACGTCATCGTCAACTACGACCTGCAGGTGCTCAAGAGCATCGAGCAGGGCCTGCCGGTCAAGGCCATTGCTGCGGCCTTCCAGGGCGACCCGCAGGGCCTGTTGACCCATGCCGATGTCTCCGGGCTGGATCAGTTGGCCGGCAAGACGGTGCTGGTGTCGACGTCCGGGCAGACCACCTGGTGGCCCTGGCTCAAGCAGCGGTACGGGCTCAGCGACGCCCAGGCGCGGCCCTACACCTTCAACCTGCAGCCCTTCTTCAACAACCCGCAGGCGGTGCAGCAGGCTTATGCCAGCTCGGAGTTGTTCCAGGCCACCCAGGCCGGCAAGCAGCCGAACTTCTACCTGTTCGCCGATGCCGGCTATCCGCCCTATGGCTCCACCCTGGTCACCCGCGACGAGGTGATCGCCGAGCGTCGACAGGTGCTGGAACGCTTCGTCGCTGCCTCGATGCAGGGCTGGAAGAGCTATCTCGACAACCCGGCGCCAGCCAACGAGCTGATCAAGCGCGACAACCCCAACATGAGCGACGAATTGCTGGCCTGGGGTGTGGCCAAGCTCAAGGAGTACCGCCTGGTGGAGGGCGGCGACGCGGCGACCCAGGGCATCGGTGTGATCACGGCGGCGCGCTGGGGCAAGACCCGCGACTTCATGGTCGAGACCGGCCTGCTCAAGGCCGAGACCGACTGGCAGCGCGCCTTCACCACCGACTTCGTCCGCGATCTGCGTGTGCTGCCAGCCGCCGCCGTCACCGCCGCCAACCCCTGATTCGACTGCCCAGCGCTCCGCGAGAGGGCGCGATGAGGAGATTTGCCATGCTGGTAACCCAACAACCCGTGCTGCGCCGTTTCTGGTACGCCCTGATGCCGGTGTCGATGCTTGACGCCGGCCCGCAACCCTTCACCCTGCTCGGCGAACGCCTGGTGCTGTTCCTCGGCCACGACGGCCCGGTGGCCCTGGCCGACCGCTGTTGTCACCGCACCGCTCAGCTGTCCAAGGGCTGGGTAGAGGACGGCACCATTGTCTGTGGCTACCACGGTTGGCGCTACGACGGCAGCGGCGCCTGCGTGTGCATTCCGCAGCAGGCCGCAGGCGCGCCGATCCCAGCCGGGGCGCGCACCGAGGCCTACCGTTGTCAGGAGCGTTACGGCTACGTCTGGGTGTGCCTCGGCGAGCCGCTGCAGGACATCCCGACGTTCGAGGAAGACGGCGACCCGGCCTACCGGCGCATCTTCCAGTTCTATGAACAGTGGCGCACCAGCCCCTTGCGCTTCATGGAGAACAGCTTCGACAACTCGCACTTCTCCTTCGTACACAAGGCCAACTTCGGCATGCTCGACCAGCCCAAGCCCTCCAGCTACCGGCTGGAGCAGACCGAGTGGGGTTTCGAGGCGGAAACCATCGTGCCGATCAACAATCCACCGGCCGGCCACCGCGTCACCGGTACGGACAAGCCAACCACCATTCGCCACCTGTTCAACCGCTGGCACCTGCCGTTCGTGCGTCGTTTTGGTTGCACCTACCCGGACAGCGGTCTGCACCACATCATCTATAACTGCGCCACGCCTATCGACGACAAGCGCATCCAGCTGGTGCAGTGGCTGTATCGCAACGACGATGAGGCCAGTTGCAGCAGCGAGGAGCTGATCGCCTGGGACGCGCCAATCACCCGCGAGGATCAGGAGATACTCGAGGCCACCGATTATGACGCCTGCGTCGATACCCGGCGCCGCGTGGAGTTCCACATGGAGTCGGACAAGCCTGGGCTGATCATGCGCAAGATGCTTTTCGAGTTGCTGCAACGCCACGGCGAAGAGGAACAGTTCCGTCCGGCCGGGGTGCCGCTATGAACGCCGCCCTGCAGATGGTCGATACCGAGCGTCCGGTGCTGCTGGCCAACCAGGTGGAGAAGACCTACCCCAACGGTACCCAGGCGCTGCAGCGGCTGAAGCTGGAAATCGGCCGCGGCGAGTTCGTCTCGCTGCTCGGTCCCTCCGGCTGCGGCAAGAGCACCCTGCTGAAGATGTTCGCCGGGCTGGAGCAACCTTCGGCCGGCCAGGTGCGCTGGTGGGGCAAGGGTGCCATCGACCAGAGCGCTGGCGAGCGACGCCTGGCTATGGTGTTCCAGGAGGCAACGCTGATGCCCTGGGCCAGGGTCGCCGACAACGTGCAACTGCCGCTGGATTTGGCCGGCATGCCGAAAAGCCAGAGCGAGCCGCGGGTGCGGGCAGCGCTGGAACTGGTGGGCCTTGGCCAGTTCGGTGGGGTCTACCCGCGCGAGTTGTCCGGTGGCATGCAGATGCGCGCCTCGATCGCCCGCGCCCTGGCCACCGAGCCCCATCTATTGCTGATGGACGAGCCGTTCGGCGCGCTCGACGAGTTCACCCGCAACCGCCTGGACAGCGACCTGCGTCGGCTCTGGGCCGAGCGCGACCTGACCGTGGTGTTCGTCACCCACAGCATCTACGAGGCGGTGTACCTGTCCTCGCGGGTAGTGGTGATGGGCGCGCGGCCGGGGCGGGTGCTGGCCGATGTGGCCATCGATGGCCCGCTCGAACGGGACGAGGCCTTCCGCACCTCGGCGGGGTTTATCCGGCAGTGCGCGCACTTGTCTGCATTGCTTGCCGAAGCCAATGGGGAGGGCGGGCATTGAACGCATCGACCGAGCGGCGCACGGCGCTTCGAGATCCATACGAATCAGCAGGAAGAACCGCATGAGCACTGAACCTACTCCCTGGCTGGCCAACCCGGCCATGCAGAAAATACTCGCCCCGCTGCTGGTCGGCGCCTTCCTGTTGGGCCTCTGGCAGGCGCTATGCGTCGGCTTCGAGGTGCCGGTGTACCTGGTGCCGAGCCCGGTCGACATCGGCCGCACGCTGATCGCTGACGGCCCGTTGTTGCTCGGCGCGTTGTGGATGACGTTGCAGATCACCTTCCTCTCCTTCGCCCTGGCGGTGCTGCTGGGCGTGACGGCGGCCTTCCTCTTCGTGCAGAGCCGGGTGATAGAAGCCAGCCTGTTTCCTTATGCGATCCTGCTGCAGGTCACTCCGGTGGTGGCCATCGCCCCGTTGATCATCATCTGGGTCAGCAACACCACCCTGGCGCTGGTGATCTGCGCCACCCTGGTGGCGATCTTCCCGGTCATCTCCAACACCGTGCTCGGTCTGCGCAGCGTCAATCCGGGGCTGCTCAACCTGTTCCGGCTGAACCGCGCCAGCCGTTGGCAGACCCTGCTGCGCCTGCGCATCCCCAGCGCGCTGCCGTACTTCTTCGGCGGGCTACGCATCGCCTCGGGGTTGGCGCTGATCGGTGCGGTGGTGGCCGAATTCGTCGCCGGTACCGGCGGCACCGGTGCCGGGCTGGCTTATCAGATCCTGCAGGCCGGCTTTCAGATGAATATCCCGAGACTGTTCGCTGCGCTGCTGCTAATTGCCGTCACCGGCGTCGCGCTGTTCAGCCTGATGGCCTTTGCCGCCCGCCTGTGCCTGGGGCACTGGCACGAGAGCGAGCAGGGCTGAGCCTGTCGTGGTAACGCAAACCTTGTAGGAGCGGCTTCAGTCGCGGTTTGGCTCTATCCGGCGCACATCGCGGCTGAAGCCGCTCTTACGGGACTGTGAACATCGGTACCGAGCCGCAAGGCTCGCGATTTCGGAGCACGTACATGAACACCCCGAACAACTGGCTGATCCGCAATGCCAGCGCCATCATGACCGGCTTGTCCGGTAGCGAGGCGCGTACAGCAGGCCCGGACATCCGCGTAACGGACGGGCGCATCGCCGCCATCGGCCGTCTTGAACCACTGATCGGCGAGGCGCTGATCGACGCGCGCGACTGCGTGGTCTACCCGGCCTGGGTCAATACCCATCACCATCTGTTCCAGTCGCTGCTCAAGGGCGAGCCGCAGGGCCTCAACCAGAACCTGACCGCCTGGCTGGCGGCCACGCCGTACCGCTTTCGCGCCGCCTTCGACGAGCACTGCTTTCGTCTGGCGGTGCGCATCGGCCTGGTCGAGTTGGCGCGCTCCGGCTGCGCCACGGTGGCCGATCACCACTATCTCTATTACCCCGGCATGCCCTTCGACGGCGCCGCGATTCTTTTCGAAGAGGCGGACGCCCTGGGCCTGCGCTTCGTGCTCTGCCGTGGTGGCGCGACCCAGACGCGCCAGCTCGAGGCCGATCTGCCGCAGGCGCTGCGCCCGGAAAAGCTGGACGACTACCTGGCCGATATCGAGCGCCTGACCGCGCTTTACCATGACCCGGCCAGCGATGCGCGGCGGCGCATCGTGGTGGCGCCGACCACCACCCTGCATTCGACCACGGCCGAGGAACTACGCGAGGCGGCGCGCCTGGCCCGGCGCCTGGGCCTACGCCTGCACAGCCACCTCAGCGAAACCGTGGATTACCTGGACGCCGCCCGCGCCAAGTTCGGTATGACTCCGGTGCAATTCTGCGCCGAGCAGGAATGGCTGGGCCCGGATGTCTGGTTCGCCCACCTGGTCAAACTACTGCCCGAGGAAATCCGCCTGCTCGGCAACAGTGGCAGTGGTATCGCCCATTGCCCGCAGAGCAACGGCCGTCTGGGCAGCGGTATTGCCGATCTGCCGGCGCTGGAAGCGGCCGGGGTCCGCGTATCCATCGGCGTCGATGGCGCCGCCTCCAACGAGGCCGCCGACATGCTCAGCGAAGCCCATGCGGCCTGGTTGTTGCAGCGTGCGCGCAAGGGCGAGCAGGCGACGCCTCGTTATGCCGGTGGGCGTTTCGAGGGCGGTGCCGATGCCGCCAGTATCGAGGACGTACTGCGCTGGGGTACCAGTGGCGGCGCGCAGGTGCTGGGCCTTGATGCCATCGGCACGTTGTCACCGGGACAGGCCGCCGACCTGGCAGTCTATCGCCTGGACGATCCGCGTTATTTCGGCCTGCACGACATGGCCAATGGTCCCATTGCCTGCGGCGGGCGCGCCGCGCTCAAGGCCTTGCTGGTGAGCGGGCGGCGGGTGGTGGAGGATGACCGCATCGCTGGGCTGGACATGCTCGAACTGGGTCGCCAGACCAGCGCAGCGGTGCTGCAGCTGCAACGCCGTGCCGGGGTGCGCCGATGAGCTGGGTGGAACTGCAGGTGCGAGGCTTGCGTGAGGAAGCTTGCGATGTGCTCGCCGTCGAACTGTGCCCCCCCGCGCGTGCTGCGCTGCCTTTCGCCTGGCAGGCCGGCGCGCATGTCGATGTACGCACCGGCGACGGGCTGGTGCGCCAATACTCGCTGACCAACCTGGCTGACGAGGGTTGCCTGCGCCTGGCGATAAAGCGCGAGCCGGCATCGCGTGGCGCTTCGCAGTGGCTGCATCGGCACCTGCGCCTGGGGACGCGCTTGCAGGTCGGCGCGCCGCGCAATCTATTCGCCCTGCAGCCGGGCCAGGGCGAAGTCTGGCTGCTGGCGGCCGGCATCGGTATCACTCCGCTGCTGGCCATGTACCGCCAGTGCCGCGCTGAAGGCCGCGCCCTGCGCCTGCTGTACTTTGCCCGCAGCGCGGCACATGCCGCGTTCGCCGAGCAATTGACCGGCGACCCCGCGGTCAGCCTGGTGACCGGCCTGGATGGCGCGGCTATCGAGGCCTATCTGCAGCAGCATCTGCCAGTCTGGCAGGCGGGTTGGCAGCTCTACACCTGCGGCCCGCAGGGCTTTATGCGCCTGGTCATGCAGCGCGCCGAGGATCTGGGTTGGCCGGACAGCGCGCTGCATCAAGAGCATTTCCAGGCAGCCGAGCCGGCGGCGAATCAGCCAGGTGGATTACGCCTGGTGCTGGCGCGCAGTGGCCGTGAGGTCGAGGTGATGGCGGGGGAGAGCCTGTTGCAGGCGGCGGCACGTGTTGGTGTGAGCATCCCGAGCTCCTGCGGCATGGGCATGTGCGGGGCCTGCCAGACGCGGGTGCTGGCCGGCGAGCCGGAACACCGCGACCAGTACCTGTCGGCCGACGAGCAGGCCAGCGGCGAGTGGCTGATGCCCTGTGTCTCCGGCTGTCGCGGCGAGCGCCTGGAGCTGGACTGTTAAGTGAAGGGCAGCGATATGACTGCCCCGGTAAAGCGACGATGACCTGCCGCTGCGCGGGATCGGCGCACTGTCCGCGCGGCGGCTGGCGTTCAGGCCCTCTGGGCCTGCTCGGAGGTGGTGACCTCAGGCTGCTCCAGCGGCAGCAACAGGGTCATGAGGATGGCGGTCAGGCCGCCGCTGGTGATCGCCGAGCCGAACAGGTTCTGCACCAGGGTCGGCATCTGGCTGAGCAGCTCGGGCTGGCTGGAAACGCCCAGGCCGATGCCGAAGCTGGTGGCCATGATCAGCAGGCTGCGCCGGTCCAGCGGCGCCTGGGCGAGGATGCGGATGCCGGCGGCGGCGACGGTGCCGAACATCACCAGGGTGGCGCCACCCAGCACCGGCTTGGGGATCTGCTGGAGAATCGCGCCGAGCACCGGGAACAGGCCGAGGATAACCAGGATCGCGCCGATGTAATAGCCGACGTGCCGGCTGGCCACGCCGGAGAGCTGGATTACGCCGTTGTTCTGGCTGAAGGTGGTGTTGGGGAAGGTGTTGAACACCGCGGCGATCAGCGAGCTGATGCCGTCGCCGAGCACTCCGCCCCTGATCCGCTGCAGGTACTGCGGGCCCTTGATCGGCTGTCTGGAGATCATGCAGTTGGCGGTCAGGTCGCCGGTGGTTTCGATGGCGGTGATCAGGTAGATCAGCGCCACCGGGACGAAGGCCATCCAGTCGAAGTCGAAGCCGTAGCGAAAGGGCATCGGCAGGCTCACCAGCGGCAGATCGGCCAGCGGCTTGGGCACCAGCACGCCGCTGAACCAGGCGGCCAGCGAGCCGACCAGCAGGCCGATGATGATCGCCGACAGGCGCAGCCAGGGGTTGCGCAGGCGGTTGAGCGCGATGATGGTGACCAGCACCAGGGCGCCCAGGGCCAGATTGATCGGTGCGCCGAAGTTCTCGGCCTTAGCGCCGCCGCCGACATCGGTGATGCCGACCTTGATCAGGCTGACGCCGATGATGGTGATGACGATGCCGGTCACCAGCGGCGTGATGACCCGCTGCAGGTGGCCGATGAAGCGGCTCAGTACCATCTCGATGAAGGCGCCGAAGAAACACACGCCGAAGATCATCGCCAGGATGTCGTCCGGGCTGCCGCCGCGCGCCTTGACCATCAGCCCCGCGGCCAGCACGGCGCTGAGGAAGGCGAAGCTGGTGCCCTGCACGCAGATCATCCCGGCACCGATGCCCAAAGGCCGGCGCGCCTGGATCAGGGTGCCGACGCCGGACACCATCAGGCCCATGCTGATCAGGTAGGGCAGCTGTTCATGCAGGCCGAGCACGCCGCCGATGATCAAGGTCGGCGTGACGATGCCGACGAAGCAGGCGAGTACATGCTGCAAGGCGGCGAAGAAGGCCGGTAGCGGCGCCGGACGGTCGTCCAGGCCGTAGAGCAGTTCGGAGCTGGGTTGCGATTGACTGGTCATGGGGGCATTCCCGTGGTGAGTCTGGAAGTGGCTGCAAAACGCCGACCAGCCTGTGCCGGTCGGGCGCCGTGGGTCAGAAATGCACTTTCAGCAGCAGGCTGGCGGTGTTCTGGTTGGTGCTGAAGGCCGCCGAGTCCTGGATGCCGTACTTGTCCTTCCAGTAGCTGTATTCGACCCCGACGTAGAACTGCTTGTCGCCCCAGTCCATGGCCTTGCCCAGGTCGTACTTGATCTGCGGGTTGATGTGGTAGTTGCTGTGATAGCTGGCGTCGTTGTCCACCACCCAGTCGATGTAGCCGTCGATGAGAATGTCCGACTTGCCCGCCGGCAGGGTGTAGGACCAGCTCGGGGTAACCTGCCAGACGCCGCTGCCATCGGGTTTGCCGTCACCGTCGCGGTCGGCGCGGTTGCCGTCGGGCTGGCGGTAATAGAAGTTCAGCTTGAAGAAGTTGAAACCGGGTACGGCAAGGTCGAAGCCGGGGCCGAGCAGGTAGGCCTCGGTCTCGTCCTCGCCGAACTCGTAGGTCGCGGCCAGCAGCACGTCCTTGATCGGCCCGAACGACAGGTCCTTGCCCAGCAGCTTGCCGAACGACAGGCGCGGGCTCAGCTCACCGTAGAAACTGCGCGAATCCCCGGCGCCGTTCTGCGCGCCGTTGAAAAACTTCTGGTCGACGAAGAAGAACACATCGCCCCAGCTCCAGCCGCTGGCGTGCTCGAAGGTGAGGGTCTGCTGAATCGCCGGCTCCACCTTGAAGTTCTTGCCGTAGAGGTAGGAAAGGCTGTTGTTCTGCCAAAGCAGCGGGCCATCGGCCTGGGCCTGGGTCGCCAGCAGCAGGCTGCCGGCGGCGAGCAGGGTCGCGCGAGTAGGGTTCATCTGGGCTCCTGAGATCAGCGTGTTTTTCTAGTTTTCCTGGCCATGTGGTCAGGTCGCTGCTCAAGTGCAAAAAGCTGTCCAACTGATCAGCTTGTGCGGGAGATTGTGTTCAACCCTGGCGAAAGCCTTGTCGCATCAACTGCATACGATCTTTCGTGACCTGGTGTTCATTCTATGTGGCAGGCGCTCGGGCAAGGCGTCGCCCCGCGATAGGGCGGCCTGCACTCAAGTGGAGCCTCGTTCACCGGGTAGGAGCCGGCTTGCCGGCGATGCATTGAGCGCGAACGCCGGCAGAGCTGTAGGCGCAGGCGAGTTGGCCCGATCAGGATTCGGCCAGCGCCTCGAGAAAGCTCTCCAGCACCAGATGCGCACGGCGCCCCTTGCGTGTTACCGCCGCCAGGCTCAGGTCATAGAAGCGGCTGGCGGGTTTGAGCGCGCGCAGGCGGCCCTGCTGCACCCAGGCCTGGGCGTAGTGATCGGGCAGGTAGCCGATGTAGCGTCCGGTGAGGATGAGAAAGGCCATGCCCTCGCGATCCGAGGCGCTGGCGGTGCAGTTGAGCAATTGATAGTGGTGCTGCACCTCGGGCGGCACGCGGAAGGTCGGTGCGATGGCCTCCTGGGCGTTGAGGCGCTCGTCTTCCAGCTGCTGGTCATCGACGTAGAACAGCGGATGGCCCACCGCGCAGTAGAGCAGCGAGCGTTCGCCGTACAGGGTCTGGTACTCGAGGCCGGACAGCGCGCCGACCTGCGGCACCACGCCGACGTGCAGGCGGCCGTCGAGCACGCCCTGTTCCACCTCCGAGGGTGGCGTCATGCGGATGTGGATGCGTACGTCCGGTCCCTGCGCCTTGAGCCGCGACAGGGCATTGGTGATACGCATGTGCGGGATGGTCACCAGGTTGTCTGTCAGGCCGATGTTCAGCTCGCCGCGCAGGTGCTGGTGCAGCCCGTTGACCTCGGTGCGAAAGCTCTCCAGTGCCGCCAGCAGCTGCAGGGTGCTCTGGTACACCTCGCGGCCTTCCTCGGTCAGGGCGAAGCCGGCGCGGCCACGCTGGCACAGGCGCAGGCCGAGGCGTTGTTCCAGATCGCTCATCTGCTGGCTGATGGCCGAGCGACCGATGCCCAGCGCGCTCTCGGCTGCGGAAAAACCGCCGCATTCCACCACGCTGCGAAACAGCTTGAGCAGGCGGATTTCAAAGTCGCTGACCTGGGCCAGCGGGTCGGGACGGCGGCTGCTCATTTGTTTAGTAAGCCTTGAACTGAAGATAAGAAGAGTGCTGTTTTACTGACTCTATGCCCGTGGCACCTTGTCTGCAACTACCCTGTAGGAGCCGGCATGCCGGCGCTGATCGCCCCGCAAGCGGGCTCCTGCACCCAATTGCCTGCCCGAGTGAGGCTACTCCGATGAACATGCCGCAGACCGCAACTCCGTCCCTGGCCAGCCAGCTCAAGCTGGATGCGCACTGGATGCCGTTCTCCGCCAACCGCCAGTTCCAGCGCGACCCGCGCATCATCGTCGGCGCAGAAGGCAGCTGGCTCACCGATGACCAGGGCCGCAAGATCTACGACAGCCTGTCCGGCCTGTGGACCTGCGGCGCCGGCCACTCGCGCAAGGAAATCCAGGAGGCCGTGGCCAAGCAGCTCGGCACCCTCGACTATTCGCCGGGCTTCCAGTACGGCCATCCGCTGTCGTTCAAGCTGGCCGAGCAGGTCGCCGACCTGATGCCGGGCGAGCTCAATCACGTGTTCTTCACCGGTTCCGGCTCCGAGTGCGCCGACACCGCGGTGAAGATGGCCAAGGCCTACTGGCGCCTGAAAGGCCAGGCCTCCAAGACCCGCTTCATCGGCCGTGCCCGTGGCTATCATGGCGTCAACATTGCTGGCACCTCGCTCGGTGGCATCGGCGGTAACCGCAAGATGTATGGCCAGCTGATGGATGCCGACCACCTGCCGCACACCCTGCAACCGGGCATGGCCTTTACCAAAGGCATGGCCGAAACCGGCGGCGTGGAGCTGGCCAACGAACTGCTCAAGCTGATCGAGCTGCACGATGCCTCCAATATCGCCGCGGTGATCGTCGAGCCGATGTCTGGGTCGGCCGGTGCCATCGTGCCGCCGGTGGGCTACCTGCAGCGCCTGCGCGAAATCTGCACGCAGCACAACATCCTGCTGATCTTCGACGAAGTGATCACCGGCTTCGGCCGCATGGGCAAGTGGAGCGGCGCGGAGTTCTTCGGCGTCACCCCGGACCTGATGAACGTCGCCAAGCAGATCACCAACGGCGCCATCCCGCTGGGCGCGGTGATCGCCAGCAGCGAGATCTACAACACCTTCATGCAGCAGCCGTCGCCGGAGCACATGATCGAGTTCACCCACGGCTACACCTACTCGGCCCACCCGGTGGCCTGCGCCGCCGGCCTGGCGACGCTGGAGCTGCTAAAGCGCGAGAACCTGATCCAGCAGTCCGCCGAGCTGGCGCCGAAGTTCGAGGCCGCGCTGCACGGCCTGAAAGGCACCAAGCACGTGGTCGACATCCGCAACTGCGGCCTGGCCGGCGCCCTGCAGATCGCCCCGCGTGACGGTGACGCCGTGATCCGTCCGTTCGAGGCCGGCATGGCCCTGTGGAAGGCTGGTTTCTACGTGCGCTTCGGCGGCGACACCATCCAGTTCGGGCCGACCTTCAACGCCAGGATGGAAGACCTCGACCGCGTGTTCAACGCCGTCGGTGATGTGCTGAATAAGTTGGACTGAGCTTTTTGTCTCCCCTCTACCGCTTGCGGGAGAGGGGCCAGGGGAGAGGGCGTCTCTCCCCAGCACCCGATTTCTTGATGGAGAACCCCATGAGCCATATCCCCCACCTGATCAACGGCGAACGTGTTGCCGGCAACGAGCGCAGTGCCCCGGTCTACAACCCGTCCACCGGCGACTCCACCAGCGCCGTCGGCCTGGCCGACCGCGCCACCATGCAACTGGCCATCGATGCCGCCAAGGCCGCCTTCCCGGCCTGGCGCAACACGCCGCCGGCCAAGCGCGCGCAGATCATGTTCCGCTTCAAGCAGCTGCTGGAGCAGAACGAGAACGAAATCGCCGCGCTGATCAGCGCCGAGCACGGCAAGACCATCGAGGACGCCATCGGTGAACTCAAGCGCGGCATCGAGAACGTCGAGTTCGCCTGCGCCGCCCCGGAAATCCTCAAGGGCGAGTACAGCCGCAACGTCGGCCCGAACATCGACGCCTGGACCGACCTGCAGCCCATCGGCGTGGTGGCT